>OMGH01000267.1_pt1 | contig 46210 bp, 64 predicted proteins | sample 1645841 | NCBI WGS metagenome assembly OMGH01 (sample SAMN00849584, study PRJEB25192) | human gut metagenome
CTGGGTTGACGTAACTTGCAAATAAAGGAAGGAGAACGGAATATGATTAGATGGAAGGCAACGAGTGTGAATGGACTCGTGGAATATGAGCAGGAAGCGGAAAGTTTCAAGGAGCTTTTCGATGCGCTGGACGGAAGAGGAATAATTAGCGATCCAGATTTCCCCCTTTATGATACGGCACTCTTGGAAAAATACGGGAAATCATTTGATGATGCCGGTTTTAAAGACGAGAGTGGCGAACTTGATTATGAAAAAGTTGATAATTTCTTAGATGGAAAAGAGTTGTCCGATAAGGAGTTATACGAATTAATATGCTCCCGAAATGGGGAAGCATATTATCAAAAATTTATGAGAGAAACTGAAAACGACATCATTGAAATCGGGGAATCTGATTTTGATAAAACCGGAAAATACAAGTATTAAAAATGCCGGTGGATAATCCACCGGCAACAGTCACGTAAATTTGAAGGTACTAAACCTAATCTTCCAAAACTTACGTGGTTAAGAATAGCATATAATAACTCAAAAGTCAAGAAAGAGACTTTTGATTGACGCAAAACAATACATGGTATCGTTATACTTAAATATCATTGAATGGTAGAGATGGATGAATATAAAAAGAAAATCCGCGTAGTTAATGACTATGATGTAGATGGAGTTGCATCTGGTCATATACTGTATTCTGCATTGAAGAGGTGTGGCGCTGATGTGTCAATCCGTGTCCCGGATCGTATTAAGGATGGATATGGATTAAATAGGAATATCATTGAAGAGGCACATACAGATGGGATCGACACGATCATTACCTGCGATAATGGTATTGCAGCGATTGAAGAAATCGCGTATGCCAAGGATCTTGGTATGACGGTAGTTGTCACAGATCACCACAGTATTCCATCGGAGAAATCCGATATTTGAAGAGTGAAGCAGATGCAATGCGGTGACGCCGAATGCGGCGGTTAATATACGGCTGACTTTGCAGCCGGAGCGTGAGGCAGTGATCCCAAGCGGTCGCGTAAAGCACTCACGGAAACCTATGTATAAAGGTGTAGTTGAGGCTTTGGAAGTCTATTAAATCACATAGGTACAAAGCACTTTGTGACCCTGTCAGGATCAACCCCATGCTTTGGAAGTCTATTAAATCACATAGGTACAAAGCTATAGAGGTGCCAAAACATATGAGCCATATGCTTTGGAAGTCTATTAAATCACATAGGTACAAAGCGAATAGGAGAAGCTAATGTAGGAAGTGAATGCTTTGGAAGTCTATCAAATCGCATAGGTACAAAGCAAAATTTTTAAACACCAGCTTGATAAATAATCGAACGATAATATCGGAGGGAATAGATGGCTGAGAAAATGACAATGATTACTAAAAAATGTGTTCTGATTCCAGAAAGAAGCGATTCTTTGCTGTGGGAGAGAAGAGTGTATGATTTCACTGTTAAAGATTATGAACAGCGAATCAGTTTTTACGAAAGTCAACTTGAAAGCAAAAATAAGGAAGTTAAGCGGAATGCTAAAATTCGCCTCGAAATTTTAAACAAGGAATTAGATGCTTTTCTTGATAACCCCGAGATCACTCAGAAAGTAATCAATAATTATACATACGGACTCGTGCGCACTGCGATGAGCGAAGAAGCAGCAAGAAAGAATTATATCATCGAGTATGTTAAGTCAATACTCATTGCAGAACATGCATATGCTATGGACTTCAGGGATCGAAATAAACGCATCTCTCAGATTTTACAGTATGCATACCGAAAAAAAGGTTCCAGTAAGGGAAGTCTTTTTGATGAAACAGAAATTGGCAATATCCTTGGATCGTATGGAATAGGATTTAGTCAAATGCTTACACGTAAAATTCAGGATTGCTGCAATAAGGGCGCTTTAGAGGGCAGAGCTAGTTTCCCTTTCTATAAGGAAGATTCTCCGTTTACAGTAACAAAGGCAGCTATGGGGTTTTCACATGAATATGATTCCTACGAAGAACTGTGCGAGCATGTTAAGGACTGTAAACTCTATTTTGACTACGGCGGTAATGGAAAGCCACATATTGCCCGTTTTCAAATCGATTTAGGGCATGGACGTAATCGGGACAAGCTCATGGCAACACTTCTTAAGGTTTATTCCGGAGAATATGCGTATTGTGGAAGCAGTATCCAAATTTCCAAAAACAAGATTGTATTAAACCTATCCTTACAGATTCCGAAAGAGGAAAAGGACGAGTTGGATAAGAATACTGTTGTGGGAGTTGCCCTTGGATTAGTACAACCGGCGGTATGCGCCTTAAACAATGATCAATACGTCCGACTGCCAATCGGTGATGAGCGAGATCTGCTTGACAACAAACTTCAGATCCAAGAGCGAAGTCGCCGGCTTCAGTCAGCATTGCGCGAAACTTCCGGCGGGCATGGGCGCAAGAAGAAAATGCAGGCGTTGAACCGTATAGCAAAAACTGAAAAGAATTTTACAGAAACATACTGCCATATGGTAAGTAAGAGAATCGTGGAGTTTGCATTGCAGAATAATGCAAAATACATCAATATGGAAAATCTATCTGGATATAATACAGATAAATTTATTTTGCGGAATTCATATGCCAGCAAAATCATAATGTACACGACATATAAAGCCGGACATTATGGAATCGAGGTTAGACTCGTCAATCCGTGTTTTAATGCGCAGGTGTGCAGCATTTGTGGCAATTGGACACCAGAACAGAAAATTTCGCGGACGGAATTTGTATGCGCTGATCCGGACTGTAAGAGCCATACAAATTATAAAAAAGGATTCACGGCGGATTTCAATCATGCGCGAAATGTAGCAATGTCCACTCTATTTATGGAAAATGGTTCATTTTCGAAGAAAACAATGGATCGTGCGGCAGAATACTACGGTATTTCTGAAAAATATAAGGCATAATACAATTGGTTTAGATTATAAATCAGATGGATTGTATGTAAGTGATACAGGGGTAGTTGCTAATGTGCCACACGAGCCGAAAATAGATTAATATATTTTTTATGCGGCTGACTTTGCAGCCGGAGTGTGAGGCAGCGATCCTGTGCAATCGCGTAAAGCACTCACAGAAACCTATGTGTAAAAGATGTAGTTGAGGCTTTGGAAGTCTATTAAATTGCATGGGTACAAAGCATTGGCATGAAAGGAATATCTGAAATAAATGCTTTGGAAGTCTATTAAATTGCATGGGTACAAAGCTGCATTAGACAATATAAAAACAAAGGAGAAGCTTTGGAAGCCTATTAAATTACAGAACTTTCGAATGATACAGTGCGAACAATCAATGATTTTGCGGGAACAAGAATCCCATTGAAATAGGGCTACCGCAATCCCACTGGCTTTAGACGGTGGGTTAAGGTAGCCAAAAATCAGAAATTATTGTATACTCATGGCATGGGAACATGGAAATCTAAAAACAGACACAAATACCTATTACAATATCACATTATTTTTGTCTGCAAATATAGAAAGAAATTACTGGTTTCGAGGCAGATATCAGATGATATAAAACAGTTTTCGTATGAGATATGTCAGAGACACAGTGTGATAATAAGATATATGGAAAAGATATCCTCAATATTTACGAAAACAATTTTGGAAAGAACATACCTTTTGGACAGATGGATATTTTGCCTGTAGTGTAGGAAATGTATCGGAAGAAATGCTGAAAAGATATATAGAAAATCAAGGTTGAGAAAGAGGGTGACAGTGGATGTTAAAGGCATATAAATACAGAATATACCCTAATAATGAGCAGAAAATACAGATTGCAAAAACATTTGGCTGTTGCCGTTTTGTGTATAATCAGACGCTGGCATACCGGAAAGAAGTATATGAGAAAGAGAAAAAAACAGTTAGTAAAACCGACTGCAACAATTACTGCAACAGACAATTAAAGAAAGAATATGAATGGCTGAAAGAAGTGGATAAATTTGCTCTGACAAATGCGATTTACAACATGGATGCTGCATACCAAAAATTTTTTAAGGAACATGCAGGTTATCCGAAGTTTAAGAGTAAACACGATAATCATAAGTCATATACAACAAATTTTACGAATGGCAATATAACAGTAGATTTCGGGTGCAATAGAGTAAAACTGCCTAAATTAAAAGGTATAAAAGCAAAACTGCATAGAAATTTTAGTGGACAGATAAAATCGGCAACGATATCACAAGTTCCGAGTGGAAAATATTATGTATCAATTTTAGTGGAAACAGAACACACGGAACTGCCACATACAAATCAAAATACCGGAATAGATTTAGGTATCAAGGAGTTATGTATTACTTCTGATGGAAAAAAATACGAAAATCCCAAAATCATCAGAAAATACGAAAAGAAACTGGTGAAACTGCAAAGGCAGTTAGCCCATAAAGAGAAAAGAAGTCAAAATTACTACAAAACAAAGAAAAAAATAGCATTATGCCATGAGAAAATAACAAATACCAGAAAAGATTTTCTGCACAAGATGTCACATGAGATTATCAGCGAAAACCAAGTGATAGTTTCGGAAGATTTGCAGATAAAAAGCATGGTAAAAAATCATCATTTGGCAAAGTCCATAAGTGATGTATCATGGCATGAGCTGACAAGACAGTTAGAATATAAGGCCAAGTGGAATGGCAGAAAATATGTCAAAATAGATACATTCTATGCCAGTAGTCAATTGTGTTCAGTCTGTGGATACCAAAATACAGAGACGAAAAATCTGTCAGTAAGGGAATGGATATGTCCTGTCTGTGGAACAAATCATGACAGGGATATCAATGCAGCAAAGAATATACTGGAAGAAGGATTAAGACAAATAGCATAAAAATAACAATATAGGGCAGGGACTGCCCGAATTAACGCCTGTGGAGATAGTAGGTTACGAGGTCTGCGAAGCAGGAAGCCCATTGGCTTTAGACAATGGGTAGTTCACCGAGAAAGGAAGTGTGGTTAATATGTGCAAAGCATGGAGAAATCAATTTGATTCAATTACAAGAAACCTTATCAAATGTCAAAAAGGTATTTGGTGAAAAAGGACGAGGGATTGCAGATTAAACTTTTCCATGACATTCTAAAAGGCTTAAAATATCGCGGTTATGATATGCTGGTAGTTGGGAAAGATATATTTATTCCTTTAAAAAAGGGAGAGTTCCCAGATCGGGAAATTATTGGAGCAGAAATTATTGCATTTGCGCTAAAAAAACGGACAGTCTGTTATCACGAACATGGACAGTATGACAAGATTTACGCCATGGTTAGAGTAACAAAGTAACTTTCGTGCAGCGGGCGACATTGATTTTGGGAATTAGCCCTACAACTTATTCTAATTTCATTGATTAAGATGGGAAAATTTAATATAAACCGGTGCAACCGGGATTTTGATCGGTTCAGTAAAAAGTCATGGTGCAGCCATGGCTTTTTCGTTGAAAAAATAATATTACATATTATAGATGACGGAAGTTAAAGATCTCAAAAGGTGTAAAATATAATTTTTTGTAAAATTTCCAAAAAATTTTCAAATTTGAATACAAAAACCAATGATCACGGTATGTGAATCATTTTCAATGTAATATTTCATGTGTTCGCCAGGAACTAAGTGAATGAAAAATGGGACTGGTAATTTTATAAAATAAGGTTTATTATTATAAAAAGATGTTTGATTATGCACAATTTTGAGATAACCAAAAGAGATTAAACTTATTACAAAAACATTTTAAAAGGATAAAATTAAATGAAAATGAAAAAAAACGAATTTGAAACAATATGTAATTCTTTAGAAAGGGAATATCTCCCTGAAGATGGAAATAGGTTTCGTTATGCAAAAGATTATTTAAAAAAACATTCAGGCAATAATTATGATCGTTTAAAAAGTATACATGCGGAAGCAATGGACAAAATTGGGGATACATATGATAAATATTTATCTATGTTTTCTTTGATAGTATCAGTTCTTTCGTTTATTGTGGCTGCGCTTGCCCTTATAATAACTATTGTGCATGAGAAAGGTTTATTGATTGTGGTTGCCATTATAGTCTATCTCTTTTTTCTGTTAATTATTTCAGTTTTGTTCATGAAGTTTATAAATGCCAGTAGAAGTGTGAGCCACTGGCAAAAATATGTAGTGGAAGCTGTGGAGGACATCCTGGATGATATGAAGAATGAGAAGGATAATCGAAAGGAAGTTCATCTTCCAGACAATCTGTATGAAAAATTAGATAATCTCGAAACAAAAGTTGATCTTCCGGATCGGTTGTATAATCAGCTGGATTCTATAGAGAAAGCATCTTCTGAAAATCCGCTGAAAAAGATAATATCAAAAAAATAAATGTGTAAATAGCAAAAAGTGCCTCAAAAAAAGGAGAGGCACTTTTTTTAGAGATAGATACGGATATTTCGTATTCAAGTTTTGTAATTAAGCATCTTGCTTACCGATATTTGAATACAAAACCAATGATCACGGTGTGTGAATCATCTTCAATGTAATACTTCATGTGTTGACCGGGAACTGACAACTGGTTTTCTTCCACATAAAGCGCATTAAACTTATACTCATAATTTGTTATAACATCAGTATCTGATAATGCAAACCTAAAAGACAGTGTGGTGTTTTCAGGTTTTTCGGGCGTATAATCAACGGTTGCACTTAACATTTTCCCGTATGCGCGGTTTCCATTGTTGAAATTGAGTTCCACCTGCAGTTTTTTGCTAATAGCTTCTTCAACAGTTGCCAGAAACCATCCAAAATCCTTTGTGTTGGGAGGCATGGTCTGCTGCAATAACTTTGCTGTTTCTGGATTATTTCCAATATTATAAATCATGATTTTACTCCTTTCATTTTTATATTAAATTTATCGGCTAAAAAACGGAATTATTTATATGAATTTGCTAATTTATAAAAAATTTATATTTTTGTAAATTGGCTTGAAAATGAGTTTGTCTTTATGCTTGACAAAAATATGCGGTTTATGTTTATCATAAGCAGTGTCAGGGAGATCATCTTCCTTATTATTATTTCTTCGGGGCGATTTGACACATGCCCCATTTATCCTGGCGGTTTATCCACCCCCTTGGGAAACCGCCAGTTCCACTAAAACATATCAGATTTTTCTTGTATGGATCATACTAACTTCTACAACGAATTTTATGTGTTTTCACAAAGCTATTGACTTTTTATATTGGTTTATGCCTATAATGCTGACTTGAAGATAGATCTACAAAAGTTAAATGATAATTTAAAATTTATGGTCATTGTAAAAGGTGTTTGCTCGGAAAGGATTGAGTATGGAAAATATGGATTTGAATATTGAGGTAGTAGGGAAAACCAGGGCTTTTGCTATTGCGTTATCGGCCGAGGTGAGAAAATTTTTCCAAAACCGAGTGTCAGATTTCTTTTTTTCTCTGCCATCTAATGAGGGAAAAGGGGAAATTAGCATTACTTTTAAGGCATATGATTTTTTTTGGATCAAATTGCGTTATAAGAATAAAAAACTAACCTGTGGAATTGAAATGGGGGACAAACTTCTATATTTATGTGAGTCCGAAGTTTCAAACACTGAAGAGTTGAATGGGATTTTTGAAATTCTTGAGATGCAATTGGAACTCCGGATTCCAGATAAGTTTCTAAAATCGAACCATTGGCTGAGATGGGAAAAGGTTTCCTATGATAACTTTGAAAATTATCACGAGGGGAAATGCGATTTTTCTTTGGAAGATTACATTTCATTGTGTCCAGCCTTCAATTTCCGGCACGATCACACAGAATAGTGGGCATTTTGTGGTCCATATGGAAAGATTATTGATTATCTTTATCCTCTTCTTCATGCTTAATCTCCACAATATCAGAAAGCTGGCATTTTAAGAGTTGACAAATTGTATCCAGAGTTTTAAGTGATACACTTTTCCCTTTTCGGATATTATCCAGGGTAGCAGATGACAATATTTTTTCCCGACGGATTCTACATGCGGAATATCCCATTTTACTTAGCTGATTCAGTACATCTTTATATACAAACATATTTTCTCCATTCATATAAGTTATTTCGTTTAAAATTTGTTTTAAATATAACACCGAAGTGATAAGACAACAATAGAAATGGGAAAAAATGGAAAAAATTATTTTAAAGGAAAGGAAATTAGAAATGGTCTGCACATTTAACATAAAAACGGCATTTATGCAGGAAATATTAAATGTAAAAAAGCTGACTTCCGGAGGCACCGGTGATACGTTGGCTACGATTTTGGCAATTATAGTAATTATATTTATTATTATTCGGTTTATAGATATAAGTTATAGAAAGAATATACTGGAGAAGGCTCTTGACTTATATATTCCGGAAACCCTTACTGAATGGGAAAATAGAAATATCCGTGTCGCCGGAAGGGATTCTCGCAAAAGGATGTTTTTCACAATTATACATGATGATTCGATAGATTCGGATCTTATCACATATATGTATCTGTATGCAATTGCTGCGAATCTCTACTTTGAAAAAAAGGGGTTGCGATATCGGGGAAGATGCACAGAATTGATACCGGAAGATGTCAAACATCTCCCGCTTGTTGAGGAACTCATGCAGAAAGATGCAGTTATATTTGATAAAATTCTGCAGAAAGAAAATCCTGAACTGGAAAAAGTCCCACATGTGTTCGTACATAAACATACGAGAAAAGGGAGAGAGAAAGATGAAAAACATAAGCGTAATTGAACCTTTTGGCATTATCATTTATGCATTTTGTCTTGTAATGCTGATAGTTTCTTATTTTAACAGAATAAGACAGGATACTCTATACAGGATTTTAACAATGATGTTCTCCGTTGGAGGAATAATAGGATTTGTTCTTATGATAATAGGAATTATTTATCCATTGATGGTTTAAATAAATGTTCTATTATTCTTTGGTATTGTGCATATGTGTGATATAAGTGTTTCATAAGAAAAAGAAAGAGGGAATAAAGTATGATGTTTTATTACAAAGACATAACGCAGGTGTGTACAGCATTTCTTCGGATGATAAATGCGGTATCTATGTGTGGCATGACTGCTGCAGTCGCACTAAGGGTTTTACGCAAACTTTGCCGGATCAGACATAAGGGGATTTCAGTTTTAAAAGGGGTTTGTGTCCTTTGTTTTGTTTTCTGGCTGGTTTCCATGTTTGGGGAAGTAATTTCTGTGCAGAAGGTTTTTCTGATCAAGGATATGCCATATGCTATGGGCATGGCATTAGCCGCGGTCATCACGTTTTTAATTATTAAAATTTTCGGCTCCAACTATAAAAGAATGAAAAGGGAAATCAAAAAATGCATCAAATTTATAAGATAAACGAAATGAATAGGACAGAAGCGGAGCTTGTGGAAAAAACACTGGACCAGATACGAAAAGAAAAAGGTGCAGCGTACGGAGAATCGTTTAAAGTACGGTTTATTGATATTGAAATGCGTAGCCATCTTGGACGTCCGCACGTGCGTATGTGCATAGACGATCTTACTGCCAGTGGAAAAATTGATTTTATATCAAGCAAAGGAAGAGGAGGATGTACATGCTCCATGATAGGTCCACCCATCCCAAACAATGGGTTTCCAGGGAAGAATATGGATATCCCATCATCGGAAAACGGAAAGAGATGTGTGACAGGAATGGAAATTCATAGATATTCGACGGTAAAGCAATCCGTTGCAGTGGCCAAGGCATCGGGAAAATATAAGTCTGTAAGGGATAGAATGAATGAAAAACTCGCTAACACCGATCAGGAGGTACATAGATATGGGAAATAACCATAATGATAAATTCCCTTTTTTTGAAGCTATTGTTCTTTTAGTCGGTATAATTGCTGTGACGATACTTGTGGGTTATCTGTTAAACAGATATGGAATAAAAACTAAAATATATCCATTTCATCCATTTCGGATGATTCCGTCAAAGGATCTTCCAAGACCGTGACCATTTTTGCAACACGAATTCCAATTCGTAAATATAAAATTGATTTCTGTTAATACCTGATTTTATGGGCATTTAGATAAATTTGCAACACGAATGTGATTAGGATAATACAAATAGTTATTTCGTGATGCGTAATTAGGAAGGATAAACAAAAGAAATGAAAAATTATGGAGATCTATATTGGAAGGGGTTTAAATTAACTGATGGCAAACAAAGGTGGCTGTGCACAAGCGATGCGGATCAGGTTAAAATATTAAAAGCAGAATGGTTTAACCAGCAGACAGAGTATGTAGTGATCCATAAGGGATGTGAGACTGCAGAATCCAGTACAACCCCCATATCTGGGATTGTATATATAATTACTGTTGTGTGTTCGGTCAGAAATTATTTTGGAGACAAAAGTGGACACCATTACAGAAACAGGGACTATGTTTACAAAGATGGAACATTGTATAAATTAGATCTCAATCAGGGTATTAAGGTAAAAAAATTCACAAAAGAGCTGAGAGGGATATTAAACAGTATCAGTTGAGATAAAAAAGAGAGGATGTTTATATATGAGTAAAAGAAAGATACCAACAACTCGTGCAACAGCTGAAGAAATGGGAGAAGTTTTAGAAAACATTAAGAAAAGTTTTAGCGAACAGATTGAACAAAATGTTTGTGATGAGCAGGTAATAGCAACGTTACGCGTATCCCACGGACAGCTGGCGGAAGATACACCGGCCAAAAGAATTCCCCCAGAAGCAAATATTTAATGAAAAGAAGGTCAACGAGGTTTATATGGCTAAATATTACGGAGATATTCCATGTGTGAAACAGAATGGGATTATACATATAACTAAGTGTGCGACAGAATGCCTGTGTGGTCAAAAATGGAGTTATTCGCGACCTTCAAATAGGGAAGATTTTAAAACAGAGAATATAATTTGGAGAAATCTGAATGCGGTAACCTGTGAAAAATGTAAAGAGTTAGGAGTCAAAAAGGGAAAGTGAATCAAATTGAAAAATACAATAAATTTGCAGAAAATTGCTTTTCTTCCATAGGGATATCTCATGGAATCATCATGATAGTTCTAGGAATTATTTTAGTTGTTAATTCATTTAAACTTAAAGACGATGGGGATGATTCTTGGTGGGCTGGTCTAATAGGCGGTATTGTCGTATTTTTTTGGGGTGTTTTAACGATTATATTGGGACACAAATATTCGTAAAACAAAAATAAGAAAGGATCAGAGAAAATGGGATTACAAATGAGAAAAATACCAAATGATTACTCATTTATCATGATTGTTCTAGGAATTATTTTAGTTGTTAATTCATTTAAACTTAAAGACGATGAGGATTATTTTTGGGTGGTTAGTCTAATAGGCGGTATTGTCGTATTTTTTTGGGGTGTTTTAACGATGATATTGGCATACAAATCAATGCCATTAAGCCAGTTGTTTGAAGTTTTGTTCGGATAGCTCAGTTGTTGTCAAATATCCGATATTTTGAACTCAAAAAGCCAAAAACAGGTATGCCAAAAAGACAGATGCTGTCCATCTGCCAAAAAGAAGGATATTCAGTTGCAGAACTTACCGATATCCAAAATGAATTGCGCTGATTCCACGGAGAGGCCGTTGAAACTGCCGGAACCTGTCTTTCACTGCGTGGACATATTTCATCATCAGCCGGATAATATCGATGTGCCTGCCGCATTACTTACACCATACAGCTGCTTTATGAGAATAAGCCGGTTCTGCAGCCACTTATGGCAGGCATTGACCCGGGACGTACCAACATCGGCGTAAGTGTGGTCAACAAAAATGCGGAGCCTGTGTTCTCTGCAGTTGTGGAAACCCGCAACAAGGACATCAAAAAGCTGATGGATGAGCGCCGGGCACACCGCCGGGCGTCACGCAATGGCGAACGTAAGGCACGCTAACGGCTTGCCAGACGTTTTGGTACCATGCTGAAAGCCGGCATGGTCATGCGGAAACTTCCCCAGTACGCTGTAGATAAGTTCGTCACATGCAAGATCATCCGGAATACACAGGCACGGTTCTGTCCGGACAGTTGTCAAACGGTCAGTATCTTCGTGCGTATGGTGATAAGAAAACAAACTACCTGGCAAAGAAATGCCGGATCATAAGACACAACGAGGGGCTTGTATTTGTTGCGTAGAGTGTGTGGCTTCGCACAATTCATCTCGTATATTGAATATACGGGTATTCTTGTAAGTCTTATCGTAAAACAAAAATAAGAAAGGATCAGAGAAAATGGGAATACAAAAGAGAAAAATACCCAATGGGTATACATTTTACCCAGTGTTGTGGAAAGGAGAAGCGTATGCTGTTGATCTCCTTTGGGGTAGAGATGGAGTCGTGTCCGGGTACGTCAGGGTGTACATATGCCAGTACAGGGAAAAAACAATTTTGTGTGGACATTCTGGTAAACGGCTGTTCGACGCAGGGGAAATCTACTTTAAATCTTTAATAGATCCATCCGTTTCATTCCATAATATTAGTTGCAATCAGATGTTATTTGTTCTTTCTCCGGATATTATAAAGAAAGCATTCGCTGAATATGAGAAGAGATTGTCTGAACAGACTTTGCTGAATGAAATGGAAAAGAAAGCTGCTGAATGGGATGGGGTTGTAGATGCCGTTCAAGATTCTTCCAGCAGACGAGAAAGGTTAGAAAAACGACTCATATATTTACAGGATTATTTACAAAAGTACGATGATGTGAGTGAACAGATTTATAATAGTTATAGCAAAGAAATTGCAGAAATAGAAGAAGAACTGGGAAAGCTTGGAGGTTGATACATATCCGCAACTTTTTTGGGTGTTTTGATATTTCTTGCTGAAAAGATATTTCTGATTCCTTTAATTTTGATTTTCATTTAAAATTTGCAAATTGGAGAGTACAATACTGTTTTTAAGGAGAGATTTTTATGTTAGTAAGACTTATACCGAAATTGGACAAATACGCTATGGATTCATCAATAGCGGTATATTTATTTTCACTTGTGATTGTGATGGTGGTTGCGAAATACATTCTTGAGCAAATGATGCTGCTAAAAAGATATGAAGCTTTTTGGGTATACCATTTCTTAAGTGTAATATTGCTGATAGGACTTGCATTAATTCAAGACGTGTTGATTGATTTATACATTGTGATCGACTTAGTTATTTGTATTTATTCAGGAATAACCGAATACAGACGGCATAAGAAATCGAGGAACTGAAAGGGGAAGTATGTTATTCAAAAGAATTTTTAAATCAAAAAAGCCTGTGAACAATATTGGAATTTCTTCATCGAAACAGTCAGTTCAGATTCCAAATATACATGAGATAGCCTTAAAAAGAGCATTTTTTGTTTATTATGATGATAAATTTTCCCACATACATCGTTATGCATGTGGTGAATCAGGGATAGATGAGGCTATTCATGATGCTATTAAAGGTATGGAAATTTCAAAAGAAGAGATCATTTCTGTTAAAAGCGAATTAATGGACATATTAGATGATATGGCTCTGCCGGAAAGAAATTTTTCATTTTTACGGGAATGGATCGGGGATGCATATGATCGAATTAATGACTTAACTCTGTGGATGAACAGATAATAAAAGATATGAGGAAACAAATACAAATACGTGATGAAGGAATGAAAGAATATGAGAATCATATGAAAGAACGAGAGGAATTTGTGATTATCTTATAAAATTTACAAATTGGAGAATACAATACTGTTTTAAGGAGATTTTTATGTTGGTAAAACTTATACCAGGATTAGAAAAATATGCTATGGATTCATCAAACGTAACGCTTTTACTTTTTGTAGTATTAGCGACAATTGTTATCAAGGATATTTTTGAGCAGAAAAAACTGTTGAAGGAGTATGAGGCTTTTTGGATATACCCTATTATAAGTGCTATATTGTTGATTGGCATTGCTCTAAGTCCGGATATAGTATCAGATTTATTTATGATACTTGAACTTTTCTATAGTGTAAAGATGGGGGCGCTCCAATACGAGCTGAATAAGAAATCGAGGAACAGAATGGGGTCATGTACGATTTATATACTCATATTGCCGGATAATACGGTAATTGTTGAAAAACCCATGTATGAAAATGAAATGCAATTATCAGGATGTATATTTTATAATCCAGAATCCAAGAAATATGAAACTTATGGGACTGTATCGGATAAAACAATTACGGATGTAAGAGATAATGAGCCAGAGCTATATGAAAAGATAGTCAATAATGAGCCAGTCAATGCGCAGGATTGTCCTTTATCATGCGTGTGGGAAAGTAATATTCCAAAGGAACATGATGAGCTGCAGCAATACATAATCGAAGAGTGTGTTTATCTGTATTCAGATCAGCTTATAGAGTTTGGAGAGCACATGGATAAAGAGACAAATATTATTTTCCAACTTTACGGGAAAAGAAATGATACAATCAGCATAACACTTGATGAGTATTTTTCCGCATTACCGATAAATGAAATTATAGACAAGATTAAGGCAGAGTTGGATAAACAGTCCTCAGAGAAGGACATAAGGGAGGAAAAAGATGAGTAAAAAAGCAACGTATGAAAAAATATTTAAATGTTTTTGTTCCTTGAATGAAGTCACGGTAAACAGAAAAAATGAAAAGGATCACAATGGAATTTCAGGAAATGCAGGATTTATATGCCTCAAAAAGAAGCGTAAAAAGACAATTATTCGTACAGAGCCGGACAGAATACCACAAAAACAGTTATACATGTTAATTTCTTTTGTAATCAAAAAATATCGAATTACAAAAGAAAAGTACGAAGCAGATCTACAGATATTGCAGAAATTTCCAAAATTTGATAAAAGCAAGTGCCTGAGTGTTATCCGTAAATTCATGGGTAAGTCTGTAAGAGAAATAGAATTGTGCTGCTGCTTTTATGATTGTGATTCAAGAGAGATAATTGCTGAAGCGCAGGCAGATTACGAACGTGCAATGAAGAAGTACAATATTTTTTTGGCAGTTCTTAATATTTTTGCAATGGGTTTCTTTGCTTATTGTGTATTTGTAGAGATAGCCTCGATCCGGTAAATGTAAATTTGTGGAGGAAAGCAGAGTGGAAGTCATTATTTCATATGTTGGGAAAAAATACAGAGAAGGGAGACATTTATCCGTAAGGGAACTTGCGAAGAGAGCTACAATTGCACCATCAACGATCTCCAAATGGGAAAATGGGCATGCGGTTCCTGATCTGCGTCAGCTTGTAGTTGTTTCAAAGGAACTTGGAGTTAGATTTCCTGATCTTATCTCCGTAAAAGTTGGTTAAATAAATAATATATGCTATACTTATTGTATTATAAATCACAGGAGGATAAAACGATGAAGAAAGAAACAGGAGTTTTAACACGGCGACAGGAAGCTTTGATGAATTTCTTGTGGGAAATAGATACTCCACTTACGGCAAATGAAATGGCAGGAAAGTTAAAAGACGAGGGCTGGAGCGCGGTTACACTTTTTAAAACAGTCCAGGCACTGGATGCGGAAGGATATCTTATGGTTACCGGAATTGTAAGCACAGGAAAAACATATGCAAGGAAGATGGCTCCTTCAATGTCTAAGGCTCAGTATTATGGTTCTCTTCTTGAAAAGAGAAATATTAAAATTGAGGATATACCAGAAATTGTTTCATTCATCATTGGCAAAGGTAAGGACGATGAAGAGGAAAAATTAGCAGCAGTCAGAGATGTGTTAGAAAAAGTGCTGGCATCTATGTAGCAGAAGATGGAGAAAACTACACTAGAGTATTCCAATCCGGTAATGGAAAATTATGTTGTCGAAGGACAACTTAATATTTTTGATTTTATTTCAGATCCGGAAAAAGAAAAAGGAAGTGAACCAGATGAACACAGTAATTAAAGGAACGAAATCAATCACTGAATTCAAACGGAAAAAGTCAGAACTTACATCCATGGCCGAAAAACATTACGCAGATCACGTTGAAATATCTGAAACATGGACGCATGGGGAGCCGGTAAAAACATGGTACGGCGAATACCCGTGGTCGATATTTATCGAATATCGGGATGGATCAGTATTTTGTTACCCGGAAGCTATTTCTAAGACGAGAAAAGAAGTGTAAAACATCTTAAATCAGGTATATTACACACGATATTTCCCCAACTTTTTATTATGGTAAATAACATTCAAATTGGGTAAAACCGCCGCCGGTAGTGATCCAGCGAGCATTCTCTGCGGCGGCTATTGCTCGATGATTTCAAAGCATTTTTGTATTTCTTCTAGGCTGTGGCAGCATTCCCCGCCGGGATAACGATATATAGCCATATAATCGCCACCGCCTAGAGGTTGCATATCTTTCAAATATGCTCTATATCCTCCGTTTCCTTTTATAATCTTTGAGTATCCGTCTTTCCTCATTTTTTCGATTCTTGTCATGTCCTTATTCCTCCATATTTTCAAAATTTTCCGGTCATTCCGGTAAAAGCAAGCCGGGGAATTGAACCCCGGAAAAGCCACTGAATTATAAAATCGTGCGCACCTCGTTGTAATCTGCATCAAGCTCTATCAGATTAAATAGATCATGCTCATCTCCTAACTCAAAATACTGCTTGATAGCATCCTCTTCGCTATTGGCTAAAATCATTTCAAAATTATCGTCTTCGATCTCTGCTGCGTACCACTTCATATTATCAACCATCCTTTCATCGTGTGCCCTGTCTCATCAGTGCAGGTGGGGCAGTTCCTACAGACCGCCAGAAGTGGCGGTTTTGACTATTTTCTTGAATAAAATTCTTTCGATGCATCATTTGACCAGTTCGGCATAATGTTTTTAAAATCTTCGCCATAGATAAATTTTAATGTTTCGCAAAAAGTTTCATACCGGGCTTTTTCGGTGCTTTCAAAAATGCTTTTTTCAAATGAATCATTTTCTAAACAATCTATATATAAATCTTTATAATATTCTTTGCATTCGCTTAAATTTTTCATATTTTCCCTTTCTAGTCTGTCATCATCAGAGCCGCGGCGACCGTCCCGCGGTTGACGCTCCGATCTGGAGCGTTTCGGCTAATTAAGGCTATTTAATTCAATGCATTTTCTATTACAATCCTCGATTGATCCGGTAAATACGATTTTGCCGTTTCCGTTGATTTTTTCGACAACGCAAAAAACCAAAATAATCGTTGTAAGTGATGTAATATTCTTCCATGTTCTATACCTCCTCAATATATATTCTTTCTTCTGATCCGGTTTCTTCATCCTCATAGATTCCGTTGAAATCATCAAACCATCTTTCGGCTGCGTTGTGGTTGTATGTCTCTCCGCCAAGAAGAATGCGTCCGGTTTCCGTTACAAGTCTGTATTTCTTTTCCATGTTGTTTCCTCCGTTTCCTGCGCTTCATTTGATACTTGTATTATACAGAAATTAAGCACTAAAGTATATAGGAAAAACATACAAAGTTAAGCACTAATATTATATTAGAAATTGTGCATTGTTATTAAGCACTAATTAAGTATTGACAATTAAGCACTAACTATATATAATGTAAGAAAAAATACGGAGGTGTAGAAAGATGGACGAAAACACAAAAGCAGAAAAGAACAGGCAAGCGGTAAAGAAATGTATGAGAAACAAAGACAGAATAAACATTATATTGCCGCTTGGAACAATAGAAAGAATCAACTCATACGGACTAAAGACAAGCGCATTTGCTAGGGAGTTAATTCTTGCTGAACTCGATAGAATGGATAGAATGAAAAAATAATGAATTAAGCACTAATTAGGTATTGACAATTAAGCACTAATTATATATAATGTAATCAGATCAAAGAAATAGAGCAAAGGCGAAAGCCAGGAAAGGGGAACGGCATGAAAAAATATATTGTAAAAGATCGGGGTATTGAATGGAGTTATGACAACAAAGAAAAGGCTGCTAAGAAAGCCACTGATCTGAACACGGAAGTAGCAGAAAAAACCGTGTGGAGATATTACTCCCCATATTATACAAGCGGCACTGCGAACTATCGGGAAATCACCGGCGAATCTTTGCCGGATGCAATCGAAAAAGGTTTTGACCGGATCATAAAAGATTATGATCTTGGCGGCGTTTCAGGCTTGAAATTAAAGTCTGTTAAATTACAAAAGGAAAATGGGTATGCAAATTTAGTTATAGATTTTATACCGCTTGGAAAATTGGAAGCAGAATTTCCAGAAGAAACAAAGGTGATAAAAATTGAATGGGTTACAGATGATGAATTCCGGGGCGAATACACTTTTACCTTGAACAAATAAAAGGCTGGCGGAGCCGATAAGCTCCGCTATTCTGCATTAAGGAGCAAATAAAAGCATGGCTAAGGTTGTAAAAAAATGCATTGTTCCGGGAGTCTTACAAGTGGATTCCGGAAGAACTAAAAGAAGAGTTGACACCGAAACAGCTTGGAAGGCTCACAGATGCATTTCATGCGTGCTACGGAGCAGGGAAGAACGAATAGAACAGGAGAGGAAACAAAATGAAAAGCTACAAAGAGTACGAGAAAAGGTTTATAGGGGCAAGCGATATTGCGGCATTAATACTTGTCGGATGCGACGAAAACGGATTGAAAACAAGCACTCTTGATTTTGGCGAAGACGGGAGCTATATGGCATACGTCGTTGACGAGGACGCGGAGATAGGCGCGCATTATAAAAAAGTCGCCGATTTTAAGCACTGGCTCAAGATTTATGATGATGACGAATTGACATACCGGGTTAATGCACAGGAGATAAACATATATCGCGCCGGAGATTTTGGCTGTATCATACAGACAATCGGCAAACATTAAAAAGAAAGAGAGGAAAGAAAAATGAAAAAAGAATGTAAAATGTTTAACGGAAAAACTTTAGAGGTTGGAGAAGAAATCAGATTCGCTGACTTGTGGCAGGTTGATGACGGAGACGAAGAAGAACTTCTCGATTCCGGCTGCGTGTGCGTAGGTAACAACGAATATGGCGCACCTGTTATAGCTGGATTTGAAATTGTAGACAAAGACGAGGAAAACTTAATAAATACGGTTGTAAAAGTTGTAGAACTGTACTAAAATCAAATATAATAAACCATAACATAAGATGTGCATAATCGTATAATAGCGGTTTTGCACATCTTTTTATTTTTCGGAGGAACCATGGGAGAAAAACGAAAATATACAAAAGCAGAAGATCTTGTCGGGACAACTTACAAAGGCTTTAAAGTTTTGGATTGCAAAAGGAAAAACAGACGATCTTTTTTACAAGTAGAATGCCCTTATTGCAAAAAAATTAAATGGATTCGCAAAGATCAGCTTGACGATCCGCACCGCAAGGGATGCGGATGTTTAATGACAAAGACACAATTTAAGCAAAAGGATTTAGTGGGGGAAAGATTCGGACGGCTGGAAGTAGTAAAAGCAACCAGCGAACGTGATCCACACAACGGATCTGTTATATGGCTATGTAGGTGCGACTGCGGAAAGTTTAAAAAAGTATCTGCCGGCTCTTTAAAAAACGGAGGCGTGGCAAGCTGTGGGTGCCTTGGCAGGGAAAATAGTTCAAAAAATGGGAAGATTTACGGCAAAAAAATAGTAGATAATTATTGCATTGCCGGAACAAATGTAAATAATTTAACCGCAAAAATTCCAAAAAACAATAAATCTGGCCATAAGGGTGTGCATTGGAATGCAAACAAGGGCAGATGGATAGCACAAATCGAGTTTATGGGAAAACATTATAATTTAGGGAGTTTCCGGGAAAAAGAAGAAGCGATAAAAGTAAGAGAGGAAGCAGAAGAAAAAATGTTTGGCAACTTTCTGGAATGGTATGCGGAAACATATCCGAATGCAAAGAAAAATATCAAAAACAGAGAAAAGAAATCGAGTGGGAAAGATTAAGAATCTGACCCACTCATTTTCATCACTGAGAATATAATTATTTCAATCCTTGTATCTGGGGAATTGCTCCAGATACCACGCGCAGAGCATCCACTGCACGCGACACAAAAACATAAATTAAATGTTTTGCTTTTACTAAAAAGGCTATTGTTTCAATCCGTGGTCGCCGGGATCGCTGGCGGCACCACATCGGCAAGCATCCATGCCGTGTGACATATCTATAGTCTATCATAAGATCGGGCAAAATGTAAGTAAATATTTAACAAAGGGCAACTTTTCTGGCTGCCTTTTCTTTTTGCCATGTCCAAAATCAACAACGCATCCGGGCATATCTTACAAAATCTCCGAAAAACCGTAAACAAACCGTAAAACTTTTCTTAAATTTTTATAAACAAGGCTAGGTTCATTAGGTCTTTGACAAGTCCAAAAATGATAGAATAGTATCAGTTTTTACAAAAAATCGTCTGACAATCGTATGACATAACACGACACAATCGTCTGACGTCGCTGTTTCAGATAAAGAAGAAGAAAAAGAAGAAGATAAAGAGAAAGAAAATATAAAAGAAAATTCGCTGTCGACCGATTCCGGAGAATTGTTTGATTTTGAAGATGCTTGGAAAAAGACTTTTCATAGGCACAAAAGCCCAGTGTCATAACCTTGTTTGCCCACTAAGGAGATGCTGTCTTTCCTGTTCTGTAGTCCGATATTCGATTGTCCATGTATGTCGGCTATAATTGTAACACAGAAAAAATTCCTGTTCCTGACCATATACAGCAGACACACAGAGAAAGTTCTTTCCAATTAAATTGGAATCAGGACTTTCTCTTTTTATGCGAAGATTTCTGATGGTAATAAGTTCACCATAAGAGTTTTTAAAACGGAACCATTGTGGATGAATTGTTCCATCGGTATCGGTTATGCTGGCAACCTGTGCCGGGAAACTTGTATTTTCATTCTGCATATCTGGATCTCCAATCGTCATTAGTGGTTAATATGGCGGTAATTAAGTATCTGCAGGCTTAATTTTTTTAATATCATTCATAGTATAGCACATCATAATAAAAAATAGACAAATATTGCAGACAGAAATTTGAATATAAAATGGCAGCAGTTTTATTTGCTGTGTCATAAATTAAATATTGAGATTTTTTAAAGAATGAAATATAATGAAAAAAGGTAATCACATAGAAAATGAAGCACGGGGTTCATATGTATGGGTAGAAAAACAAAACAGGACATCATCGACAGACAGAAAAAACAACTGGAGACTTATGAAGAGGCAATTGAAAGGCTGCAGAAAAACTATCATGAGGTTTTGCAGAAGGAAGATGATGATTTCAGAAGAAGTCCTTATTTCGTTCAGATGGAAGAAAAAATGAAATTCTGGGAAAATATAGGTAATCTGAGTGAATCTTTTGTATCTGATGCTGAAAAACGTCGTCTTAAAATGGACGATTATGTGAAGCAGATTTATAAGGATAATGAGCGGCTTACATCTGAAAATGCCGACATGGAGTATTTTGTGGGGATTACGGAAAATTATCACAGTGCTGAAGAATGGATGCATGTTCAGGAGGAGATTAGGCAGCTGAAAGCAAAACTTGCCCAGATGCAATTTTCCATTGATGCAAGAGATAATGAAATTTCGAGGCTGCTTAAGCAGGTGGGAATGTATGCACACAAAACTGAAAACGTTCACAATGCGCGTGGTGCAGGTCGAAAAAAAATGGATAAGGCCATGCAGGCGCAGATAAAGCAGTTTATGGATCTTTGTGGAAAAGGATATAGTGAAAAGCAGATCATGGACGCCATGGAGATCAGCAGATCGACTTATTTCCGGTATAAGAAGATATGCAGCAATAAAAATATAAGCGTAATAAATAATAGTGAGGGGTAAAAGGAAAAATAAAAACGCATCAATTCGATCATGCGATTGAGAAATATCACTGGATAAAGACAATGTTTACTTACAGATGCCCGGAAAGAGAAGATGTAGCGATAAATGCTACGAGGGTTTTGTAGGTAAGGATTTAGAATATTACGGGGAAATGAAGAACCTTGTTTTGCTTGGCAAATTGCAGCTGCTGGACCGACTGCTGCCGGAAGATATGTCAGGATGTGAGATAATTGAAGAAGATGGAAAAATAACAGTCAGGGAGAAAAATCATACTCTTACCTGTGATTACTCGTGGATTACTCGTGCGATAAATACATAGAAAATTAAAGAAATTCAAACAGCATTCGGACATATCATACTCCGGATGCTGTTTTTATCCATTTTCTGCCCCACGCGCAGCCTGAATAATTTCAGAACACCGGTAATTATACGGATAAGAGTAAAATTATTGACAAACACTACTTTATAGTAGTACAATTAAGCAAAATTTAAAGAAAGGGGTTACAAAAATGGCTCTGATACAATTATCTGATTGGGCGAGAAGTCTGGGGAAAGATCCTGTGCTGGCTCGCCAGAAAGCATTGAGAGGAACAGTACCGGCAGTTAAAGTAGGGCGAGACTGGATGATAGAAGAAAGTATTCCATGGGATGCCAGGGCATTATCTGTTGTAAAAGTTCATGTGGCAAATACATTCTTCACTATGGCATATGCAGGAAAAGAATTCATTGGCATAAAAAACAAAGAAAGGGATGAAATTGAGCAGATTTCAGATTTTATTGCCGAACGCATGAAATGTAACGTTATAAAGGTAAAATGTGATTTGTATAGTCCAGATGATCTGAATCGGTTGGGAGATGAATTACGCAGACACTACGAGTCAGTTAACCTCTCTTATCTTGATGAGCTGGTCATGCAGGGGGTTGACAACCAAGGGCTTATTTTTGAAGGGGAATTTCTGCATTATAACCGTGTTGTCAGAGTTTTTTCAAAAGATTCCAGATCTTTTACTGACTTGCTCCGGAAAAACAATATTATATATGAAGAGATACCTATTGTAAATCCCTATGTTATTAGATTTTTTTATGCCGGTAAAATGGTTTATGCATGTTACTCGTCTCTCTTTCCCGGACGTTTCATCTATTTTACAGATGTGTATCCGGCCGACGGGGACTGGATGCGCTTGATGGTGGATGTAAGAGATCAGAACATGTCTGGCAAAGAGCCTGTGAAAATGCCATCAAAAGCAGGTGTGATCGTTAAAGAGGCTTACAAAATGATGAGGAAATATATTCCGGCCGGCGAGAATGAAGAAGGCAGCAGTTCAAAGAAACCACTCACGGAAAAGGAAATGAGCCTTATGAAAGATATGATATATAACATGAACTACAGTATTGAAGATCTGACGAAGATGGATCATCATGATGTGGATGAAGCGTTTCTCGATAAAATCCTGAACTGCGAATATTTTATTTGATGCCATCTGTAAATTGAAATAGCTGCTGACAGGAGCCCATTTGTGAACTACTCCGACTTATAGAAGTCGGAGCTTCCTGCTTCAGCCACTACTGCATGGGCTGCGATGTTAGCAACTCAATGTCTTACACAATGTCCACAGGCGTATAAGTTCGGGCTGATTCCGTCCCTACTATATATTTTGCTTATGCTGCTTCACTAAGTAGACGTAATCCTTCATTTAGGATGTTGATAGCAGCGTTTTGGTCACGGTTTATTGTAAGACCACAATCACATACCATTTTGCGGTTAGATAAATCTTTCATTTCTGGATGCAATGTACCGCAACAGTGACAGATCTGTGATGATGGAAACCACTTGTCTACCTTTACAAGGTATTTGTTTCTATCAGATAGCTTATATTCAAGCATGGAAAGAAACATACCATATCCGTTATCCATTGTGGCTTTCCCATTACCGAATCCACGGTTGGAGATCGACTTCATGTTCAGTGATTCTACGCATACAACATCATACCGGTTGGCTATCCCGGTTGACAACTTATGCAGGTTGTCGAGTCTCTGGTTTGCGATATGTCTATGAATCTTGTTTACTTTACAGAGCTGCTTAATATAGTTCTTAGATTTATCTTCATGTTTTTTAGAACCTTGCATACGAGATAGTTTGCGCTGTGCTTTTGCAAGTTTATCATGGCTTTCACGGTAATACTTATGATTCGTACCAACATTGCCATTACTGTCCATATATAAGCCATCAGAAGCATAATCTAATCCAATGGCGTTCGTTTTATCGGCTACATAAGTATTTTCTACTTTATCAAACTCAAAAAGCACAGAAATATAATACCCGCCATCTGATTCCTGTGATACTGTAGCAGATTTGATAATCCAATGATCAGCGGGAATACGATGAATAACAGTTTTCACCTTACCGATCTTAGGAAGTTTAATATATTTATTCTCTATAATAGCAACTGTACCTTTCTGGTTGTTTGTAGTATAAGCCTTCCTGCAGTGTTTTGCAGACTTGAATTTAGGAAATCCGTTTTTCTTTTTGCGGGATTTACTAAATGTATTACGAAATGCTGCCTGCAAATCCATCTGTTTATTAGCAAGTGCAAGACTGTCTACTTCTTTAAGATAGGGATAAACTTTCTTGTATTTCGCAGGTGTTACAGCAGGGAATTTCCCGGTTGTCTTATAGCCGTCGATCTTATCCGAAAGCATAAGATTATAGACCTTACGGCAACAGCCAAAGGTCTTGGCAAACATAATACTTTGTTCAGTTGTAGGATATATGCGATATTTAATTGCTTTGTTTGCCATTTTTCTTTCCCTGTGACATGATGTACTGTTTGATAAGATCTACGGTAGCTCCACCTGTGGTCAGCAGACAAAAACTCTGCGACCAGAACATCTCTTTCCATAGAGACTTGCGTATCTGAGGAAACTCCTTCTTTATGAGTCTGCTGCTTGCTGATTTATATGCATTGATAAACTTACTCATCTCAGTGTTTGGCTGGCCACGGAATAAGACATGGATATGATCCACGTCATGATTCCATTCTTCTAACGTAATGTTATAGGCTGGGGCGATCTTTTCAAATATCTCTTTCAAACGATTAGAGATAACTTCGTTAATTATTTTGTTACGATACTTTATGCACATGATCAGATGATAATGAAGCATGAATACCGAATGATTATTTGTATCTAATTGCATTATATTTATACCATTTCTGTTTGATACGACTGATTTACAAATATATTATAATACAATAAGATAAAAAAGTCAAAAAAGCCGTGTAACCCGCAATTCATCCCCCCACCTATAGAGGTGGGGGATTTCTTGCTCACGGCTTGTTAAAAACTGGCTGGGTGAGATGGGTACCGTAAATAAGTCGGCAAATTTTGAATTATGCAAAACAAAAAAGAAAATGTCCTGTTCTGCCAGGCATTTGAGTCTAAAAGGAGAGAAAAAGAGAGAAAACGACATATCATGAAGAACTGTCGGTAGTAGATTATATTTAAAATCAAGGCAGGGGACAGCTACTGACATTTAATGATTTTGAAAAAACGGGAAGGATAGTATCCGGACCGTTTTTTGTACCTGTGTTTAGGTATCGGTAAGACCAAATGATATTATGAAGATATCCGGCTTAAGATTCTGTACGGGAAACCATGTGCCTATCGTCTGATCAGCAGGATGGCAGCAGTATACCCCAGGTTGTCTTACGGACCGCTAACTGATCTGCACGCGAAGACGCGGAAGCTTCCAGCTTAGTTTTTTGTGATACCAAAATAAAACAGAGACTCTTCACTACGGACACTTGTGTTTTGCATTTACAGGGAAACCAAAATAACATATTTGATAAGTGAGATAATGTCTATCTACATGATTTAAGAAATGATACAGATAATGGTGTCAGGCGGGGTGTATTATATTTCTATAATACATCCCGCGACGTAAAGCTGATCGGAAAAGATGTATCCTTTGTTGAAAAGCGGCATCTATATAATCAAGGTAGAAATGTATCGGCTAATGGCTGGATCACCCCTCCCGCGAAACTAAGAACCAGATTTGCTTCCACGACTACGACCTACATTTTTCCTGCCCCTATTTGTTGATTTCCTGGTGTTTGAAGCCTTACCCAAATTCCCGTTTCCATCTGCGGGTTTTCCGGTGTTTGAATCATCACCAAAATAATCGTCGAGACAATTGATAATGAGAGATCTTATCCACTCTTCTGATCTCTTAGAGACACTTGCCTTGGTTGCTAAACCAACGCCCGAAACAAAAGTTACAATTGTTACAATGTCCGCAATCATCGATACACTCATATTATTATCCCCCTTAATTATAAATCGGGGATACATCTTTTCTTACATATATTTACCATAATATTACATAAAAATCAATTAAATATTACATTTGACTTAAAAAGTTGTAATGCAATCTTGCAAATCATTCTTCGATATGGTATATGTAAAATACAACCTTTAATGCATCAAAAGAGAAATACCAGCAGATCCACAAAGGGTGCCGGATATGGCATATTGCAGAAGGAAGAATAAACAGGAACAGGATTATGTAAAATGCGGCAGGAGAAAATCAAATGATAAAAATTACGGAAAAATTCATAAAGGAACTGGAAATATATAAGGAAATCAATCTTCACAGCAATATGGGATGGACAGTTACACCATGTGATCAGGAGCAGAGCACTGCTGCCGGTTTGGAATCCATTGGAAAACATCCGTTTGAACTGCATCTGGAAAAACCAGCACCAGGGAAAACGTTTTGTTTTTTGAAAACTTCGGGTGAAATCCGTGGGATTGAAAAATATCTCCGGGAAAAAGAAGAAAGAAATTACCGGGGAAAGGTCTGTCCGGTACCGGGCAGCCGGAACAATGATGCTCTTAATGGGGATGAGGGTTTAAGTGAGGCCGTGATGGCGGAGTTCCGATGGAAGGCGGCATATGATACTTATATTTTTGTTGCGGAGCAGATCATTGACTATATCAAAAATAATTTTCAAATGAATGAAGGGAAAATTGCTGTCTATATGAAAAACGAACTTCTGATTGCAGAGGAAGATGATAATGCGTCCTGCGAGGATCATCCGGCAGCAGTTTTCAGACAAGTCCGGAGTATACTTGCCTGTCGCTGTGGAGAAAACAGGGATGTGGCAGTGGATGCGTATAACAAATTGGCAGGGACAAAGCAGACATCATTCGGGTCGGATACGCTAAACAGTCTTGTGCTGCTTGGAAAACTGATGTTGTTGGATGAACTGATAGGGGATACACCACCTGACTGTTTCAAAACCAGCCAGGGTGTTACCAGCGTCACACATCGTGGGAAAACGTATATATGGGACTACACCGGGGGAAAGATCATAGAGAAAGAAATATAGCCGTTTCAGCATATTCTGCAGCAGGATAAAACTTTGGCATAAAAAAAGAAACAGTCTTTTGTATATTGTATACACGTATCTGCGCCGGAAGTTGTTTTGCGGAAACTGCTGCACTTACCGATACAGTGATTTATGTCACTTTGCTTCTGGTGACTCTTGATTAGATATATCCTTTCCCTTCCATACTGGACAATGTGTCGGTTCCTGATATGTCTTATGTGTTGGAACCATGGCGTTTATATATTTGTTGGATAGAAAATAAATTTAAATAAAAATATAGTATGTAATAAAAATGCATAAGACTTTACATTCCCATAAAACAATGATTGAAAAGTGAAGATGAGACAGAGAGTATAAGGGAGAATATATAAGATAGGGGCATTCATCTGGTATACGATGAATGTGCCAGGAAAATATGTTCGAAGATCTGTTGAGCTGGTGGTGAATTTATGATAAAATATCTATGAAGCCACAACAGGGGCGGCAGCTTCCCGACCGATATACAATGGAAGGGAGGTGCGTGATCATGACTACATATGAAATTATTATGGTGTTCCTTGGGATTATTAGTTTACTTATATGCTTTGGACAGTTACTGATTGCGTTGCTCACCTTTCTCGATAATAAGAGAAACAAGAAGCGCAAAAAATAATGCCTACCCTGCGGCCAACAAGGTAGGCGGTGTTCGTTGAACACATAGAAACGTTGTTGGGAAGCTCCACCTTTGGAGTGATGCTTCACCGAGTGTCTGTTAGCAGCAGGCACTCTTTTTATGTATTTATCATATCATTCCACGGTTGTTTTGTCAACTTGACAGGATATATGGAAAATGCGTTGTATATTGTATACACTAATCGAAACGAGGTTTCCGCTGCGCTCCAACGTGATCCATGTGAGAGGTTTTATCCTTTTATTTACTTATTTACATGCTGGCCATATATTGGATTTCACGTGGTTGGAGATGCATAGCCTTAATATCTGGCTATATCTGTCGTTTCTATGATGAAGATGTAAAGATTTTAAAAATGATATACATTAAAAACAATAAGGAAAATACGAAAGAGAAATAATGGAAAATGATACAGATGGTGTAATACGATAAGAGAAGGTGCCCTGGAAGAACTCTACAATAAAACCACCTCTGCAAAATGGACAGAGCTCATAAATGTAGGTGGGTGGTATATGGTCTGTCCTGTTTTTCATTTTATCTAGGGAAATCTCATGAAGGTAAAGGTAAAAGTAAAAAGCAGCAGTGCTTATGACTGCTGCCGTAAGAATATTTAAATTTTCCGGATTATCCGGGGAACCGGTATGTGGTATATAGGGATTCCCATAAAAAAAGGAGTATTAAAGGTTAAGGGGAAGATTGGTCCGTTTCCCGCTCCGGTTAATCTCAAACAGGCCGGCAGAATTTTCAAACATACTGTATGTGCAAAATACAACCCGCAGGGGAAGATCATGTTTTAGAGATTTTCCTTCACGTCTGGTTTTGCCAGTTCCTTGATCCGATGAGAGAGGAGAGGAGGAGGGAGAGATATTCTGGCCGTTTCCCGTTGCTTCATCCGAAGGATATGAGGTTTCGTCCATACGGATGTAATACTTACATTTTGCCAGCTTCTTAAGTGTTTCTGTGTCTGTATCCGAAAGCAGGCAGATCAGATATCCTTTGCCGCCATTCCAGCTCATGTAATCAAGGTATCCTTTTACGCGATCATATCCACCGAAGTCATCAGAGATATTTTCAACGAAAGCATTCGTTCCATCTTCCCATGTAAGTCGGTTCCGGAAAGAGAGTGAAAGTTTTGGATCATCCTGGTAGCTGGAATACACCGGGACATCTTCCCGGCTGTTCTCCATGGGGAAATAATTGATCGCAAAGCCACGCATAATCTCCGGGAGATCAAAACATACATTTGGCATGAGATAAGGAACTACGGAACCAAGGTCTCGGTTTGGGGCTGTACAGACAGAAAAGCCCGCCTTAAACATCTTATGCAGATCCGGGATGCCGTCAATTGCGTGTTCTATGGTCTCCCTGCGGGCAATATAGCGTTTTGCATGGAGACGATTTCCTGCCACGGTCTGAGGGTTTGCGTCCGGGGAGCCGGAAAGCCTTCTCATTTCCCATACATAGGAGAGATATTCCCCGATGGTAAGATCACTGGACTGCTTGGCGAGTTCTAAGAGATGTGATGCGAGGTTCTCATAATACAATGGGTATTCTTCACACTCACGGGAAACCACTGAACACAGATCGGCCACGTCAGAAAGAGTGGCTTCCCTCCAGGCTGATCCATATTTTGTAATGCATATTCCGGGTACCGCTATCATGGCATCCCGTTCCCTCCATGCGCTTCTTTTAAGTTCAGGCATGGGCTTATTACTTTGAAAACGATTAAACCGGCCGCGGGCGGAACTTCCGGGCATCTGTCTGCCTGACGGGAAACCATAACCACTATCTGTACTGGTATCTATATTACTATCACTACTGCTGCCCGTAACAGTGGATTCCCTGTATGGTTTCTTAAGGCTCTTAAGGTCGCTTTTGGTGAGTTTGGTCTGCAAGGTAAACAACAGGGTATGTAATGCCGGGTGTTTTGCGTGGCTGGCAGCAGTGTTCATGTAAGCATTCAATTTGCCAGAGATAACATTCAGCCGCTGTGTTGACATATCCTGTTCAATATAGGTATAGCATGTTTGATCCGGGTATGCGGCCATGCCTGGCACCCACATATTGTCAGGAGCATCTATAGCATCTGCCCCTACCCGGCGGTGGTTTTTCCCATCTGTGTTTCCACTGCTGCCCGGGGAGCCGGTATCTGTATTCCTGTCATGTCCCTGAGAGCTTTCCGGCTCTTTTTCTTTCGAGTTATTTCTCTCTGAATCTTCCTCGTTCGTATTCTCATCAGAAGAGATCTGCGCCCTGGAAATCTGCGGGACCCCGTCCGTGATGCTTGATCTGGTAAAAAGCGCATCAGAGAAAAAGACGGTACCCTCATGCAGACGGTTTGACTGCAGTGCAAGGATTTTCTCATGCAGATCGAGCACAATCCCGTCAGGTCCCATGCCAACTTCAGACTGAAAATGAAAACGGGTATCCTTCACGCTTGACAGCATAAAAGCGTGGAGATCACGCGCGGCAACAAAGTGGGATATATTGGTAGGGGCAGTGAAGCTGTCAAATCTCTTTCTGATTTCGTGAACGGCATTCTTATCAATATGTTTACCAGCTACCGGGGTGCCAGACAATGCATTAAGCCGCTGCTCTACAAAGTCCGCTCCTTTTTGGGTAAGAAAGTAAACGTTTTGGTTTTCTCCAGGCTGGATGCTCTTATCCACCTCAAGCACATCCTCTCGCACAAGCCGGTTTAAAAACACAAGCTCACATTCGGGCTTTGCTGCGGGGGTGATTCCTGTGGCACACAGCTGCTGGACCGTGATCCCATAATAATACATGCAGTATGACAATACACATATCTGCTTTGATTTCCTGCAATGCAGATCAAATTCGGGATCGCAGAACATCATGTGAAGCATGTGCTCATAGGAATAGTGGCAACGCTCCAGATAATAGGCTTTCTCTTTGGCATTCTGCTGTGTTTTCCGGGGAGCCGTTCTTCTTATTCGCTTTGAACTCATAGTGGGCATTATCCTCCTTATTTTCCTTCTGGGTTTCATATCTGGATGATAGGCTTAAACCGATAGGAAAAGTCAAGCAGGATAGGGAATTTCCGGGGAGCCGTAATAAATATATTTTCATGGGGTTAGTTAGGAAAAATTAAAGGCTTTCCTCTGTGTGCCGGGCTAACCAATGCATGGGGTGTAACAAGAGAATGTAATCTATTGTCTCGCCTCGTTTTTCCTATTTCCTTGACCTGACTTGCAATTCATCCATATAGAATAAAATGCATGTGTATCATAAAAAGAAATAGCGTTGTTTCCGGGATATTCTATGCTATTTGGTATTTTATAGGAAAACACAAAAGCAATTAAATGAGATGTTCAACAGATCATACGTGCATATCATTTCATGTTAGGATAGATAAACATGAAATTTGAAAGAGCTTACACTTTTAAATCCTCAAAAAACCCTTCTTCAGTGTTTTATGGTAAAACAGTGACAAATAATGATAGTATGATTGCGCATCTGTTTGAGGTCGTATTAAATAAGAAAACATATAGGAAAATACAAAAGAATACAATAAATATAATGAAAAATACAACACCACAATAACGTATAAATAAAAAATATGCAGCAGTTCTTGATAAAACCGCTGCATATTTGATTAAAAATTAAATATTATTGTGCCAAAATCCGTAAGAAATGCAATAGGTGTGGCTTGATAATGGGATATTATAGGCCTTGAGGAAAAGAGATTGTATGGCTGGCATTATAATGTCATAAAACTGATTTGCCAGCTGTTCGTTCCCGTCAAAGAAAAAATTGATAGTGTCCTGATATATTGATAAGATATATGCCTTGACGCGGTATTTGTGAGGTAGATTGTTCATCATCATAACCATACGAGATAGCAGGGTATCAGGGGAATAATCTGTATCTAATGATCCCGATGGAAGGCAGACAGTAATAACACATCCAATCTTGTGAATTTCCATTCCTGTTTTATACCGAAAATCGAATTGATAGTAGCCGCTGGTAATAACGTTGTCTGTTAGATCCTCATTAACTTTCTCAGGATGATTTGAATGTGCCAGGACACTATAAAGGATGCTTGTCAGGTTTATTTTGCGTAAAACTTCTTTTGTGCATTTAGCTGCATAATTATTGTACCATTTAGGGTAGTCCGGCATGGTAGCATAAGAGATCTCTTTGATGCTCATGTGGGCCAGCAGATCCCGGAAGGTGTCCACATGAAATATAGTAGCCAGCAGGATATCCACCGGGAAGACTTTTTTAAAGCTGCATCCGTGGTTATCCAATAAATCGGAACAGGCCATGGAATGGAAAGTACAGACAATTTGATCATGGGATGGATTAGTTAACAGGGTATCAAAATAAGAGCACCCCATGAGGTCCAGATCATAAAAGTAATATTTCCCAGAAGAAGAAAAGTAAAGCACAAATCCATTTTCATCATACCAGATAGCCGGCAGTAGACATATGAAGTTGCTGCAGGAGGCTTCAGAACATATCGTTCGACCATCGGTTCTTTCCATGTGGATGATATCACCGCTTGAAACAAATTCAGTTATATTCTCGCGGTATGAAAAACCTGGTTCTGTTATAACTGGAGAATTTTCAGACTGAGCATTTTTCTCTAAACGTTCAGGCAATTTCTTCACTTTTGATTTTGGTGGTTTGTTTTTTGAGGAAGCAGACGAATCAATTACTTGGTCTTTTTCTGTATGCTGGTTTTTTGAATTGGCAGCAGCAGATAACGACTCAGCGTTTGATGCTTCTTCAGATGGCGTTTCTTTTTCAATATGAACCGGCTCTGTGGCTATTTCCTCGCCTGTTGTTATTTCCGGGAACTCCTGTGGATCATAAAACTCAGGGGAGTATTCTGCAGGATCAGTTTCGGGTGAAGCAGCAGGAAAGCCATATATATCACTCATATCCAGAGGAATTTCTCCGTCATAAATTTCTTCTTCGTAGGGCATAGCATCATATGGAGCCGTACATTCATAGGCATATTCCGGGATATCTAAAGGTGGCTCTACCTCATAGATTTCGGGGTTCGTATTTTCCGGTAAATCACGAACATCGGTATAAGATGGCTCTGCATATGTCTCCTCTGAATTTAAAGTATCCTTATTGGATTCCTCTTTTATTTTGTCTATGGCTGTTGGAATATCGGCATTTGAAGTATCGGTTCGTGTTTTATCATCAGATACGAACGTGTCAGGGCCGTCTTCCTTAGAGTTTTTTGTATCGTTTGATGGTTGAAGATTATACGATGCACTTGTAACTTTCATTTTACCATCTGGCTTCGTTTTATTTTCATTAGAAGCCTTATCGAGAGCCTCCCTTTTTCCATCATCAAACTTGATAGGTCGGCCCACTAAAGACGGAAGAGGAGGAATGTACTGATACATTTCTTGTAACTCTGAAACACTCTTTTCAAACATTACATCGGTTATGTAGTCGATGCTGATACCATAGATCGCTTCAAGCTTTAAGGAAATGAGAGATGAAAGTTCACCACTATATTCTGCCCTAAGTAGTGGGACCAGTTCCGTATCTCCAGACTGTGCAGCATTTTTCAGGTAGGACACAAAATCATTTAAGAACTGTTCCTTGGTTCGGTCACCGTATCCCTTACAGTTCCAGAGATATTCATAAATATAATAATTCAAAGGTATAACAAGAGCATCTCCTATCATGTAGTCTCGAGCAAGACGATCACATGACCAAAACGCCATGCCAGGATTGATAAAGGGCATTTTTTCATATGAATAGTTTTCATCCATCATACGTCGTAATACAATATCTTCCTGTTTTTTTCGTGCGTTCGTGTATCCACTGCTATATTTGCACATCCGGCATGCATTGCTTTCGATATCATAAGTTCTTACATATGAAAGAGCTTTTGTACATAAATGATGGCAGTTTTTACATCCTGCTCGCTTTGAAAGCTTTTTTTCTTATCATCTGTAATTCTGCTTCCACCAAACAAATGGTATTGTGTGGAGTATAGCATATAATAGGATTCAAATTTAATTGCATCATATCCAAGAGCCGTGCACATTCGATAGTAAAATTCCTGCATTTGATCGACGGTGAGCTTGTCAGACAGATAAAACAGGCATATATGTTTATCCATGTTATTTAGGGAACCTCCTTTTGTTTTGTCCCATTATAGGCCGAAATATAGGGCAAAAGTCAAACAGGAATTCCTGTTTGACTTTTGCATGATATCTTAAAGTTGGTATGTTTTTTGGAACGGTTGGGAATTTCGTTGTGTAAAAAATGAAAAAATGATATAATAAGACCATACAAAAAGCAGTACATGCATTAGCACGGCAGGCGGTTTGCCCTCATTACGGGGGCTATGTGCGCCCCCAGTAAAAAGAAAGGGGGCGATAGCATGGTTACATATCCAGAATTATTTCAGTTTTGCTTATTGATCGTTGCTATTATAAGTCTGATTACTCAGATTTTTAACAATAAAAAATAACCGCCCCTTCCAAAGATCGGTTATTTTTTAGCATCACTTTGGCAAACCGTCTACGGTATTGCTTTTTGTATTTTTATTATATTAGAATAGTTTCTAAATGTCAATAAGTTGACAATTTTGAGTGCCAAATACTTGACAAAATAGTTTTTATGTGAATAGCAAAGTATCATTGGAAACTTTTGCTTAATATCATTATGCGGATTTAAGGAATTATTTTTTCTTCAGGAGAACATAATTCCACACCTCGTCAATGCTGGCTGGAACCGGTTTATGAATTTTCGTGGTTAAAAAATCAGTAAGCCGGACACAATTTCCGAAGATGGAAACCGGACATTTGTGTTTTCCTGATCGAAACACAATGACAGTGGAATGCAGGTCTGTGATCTGAAAAATTTCCAATATATCCTTATACGGAATATCATATGTCTGCGTTTTTTCAGTAGCATCAGATGTGCATATAAAGCAGATGAAGTTTTGAACAGGAATATTTTGATCAAACAAATTCACTATCCGAATCATATCCGGAAGAAATTCTATCTTTGTAGTCGCTTTCACTGTTTCACATTGTAGTTCTCCATCAGTTCTTCGTTTAACAATACACATTATAATAAGAAAGAATACACTACATATTAAGATGACAGGGTGTATTCCATATAAAGCAATCCCTATTCCGTTTGCAGCACACAGCGATATCAGAGTGATCAAAATCAGCTGTTTGGGCAGCAGTGTTTTTCGATAAAGAAAGCTTTGATCGAATCCTTTTATTTCTATCATTAAAATTTTCCTTTTTAAATAATCATATTTATATACTTTTTCATAATAACAGAAAAAAGAGTATAAGAAAAGGAATTTGTGATATACACATTTTATTTATGGAAACATCTTGCAGAAAACTATAGAAAAATATTCGATATTAGATGCAGAAAAGCATTACCAATGTTATAATTAGTGCACCATAACAAAATATCATAAGGGATGACATAGATGAAAATAAACAATTTTGATGAGGAAAAAGCAGAACTTTTAAGAGAAATTGCATTTGTAAAAAGAGAAATATATGAGCTGGAAAAGGAAGAGGATTTCAAGGAAGCTAGAATTTTTACAAACAATTACCTGAAAGATAGCTGCATATACAAGAGACTACCAATATCGTATTTAAAAACTGTGTATCACCTGAAAAATGACGAAATAGTAAATCTGCTTTCTTTTTCATTTGAAAATGAAATGATTATAAAACTTTTTAGCCAGATAAGGGAACACAATAAGTCATCTTGTATCGGTTTTGCAGTTATGAACTGTTCCGCAGTTTATCGAAAAGATGGGGGATATGTTTTGCAGCTTTCTGATCCGTTCTTTGATCTGAAAGGATTTGTGTATCATCTTCCGCGTGACCTTAAGCCGGAAACAATTGCAAATACAATGGTACAGATAAAAATTGTGCTTGATGAAAATGTATTAAACACTCATAAAGCGAAACTTCTGGATATATGTCCGCTTCCATATTGGATATATGGGACTATAAAAGGGAATTCAAAAATTGAATTGGAGTCACCAGATTACGAGATCACAAAATCCCTTGAAGCAGTAAGGGGAAGAGAAAAATGTATTTCTGCAGGATTATCCTGGGCGCATGAAATGGTTCGTGAGCATGGAATGTATGAGCCTTCCCCTGAAAATAAAGAAGAATTTCTGAACCACGGTTATATATATGTAAGGGGACTGTACCGACAATATGTTTTGGTGTTTGTTGACGATAGGATAGAAGCTGTTGTTACGGAAGAGGGAAAATTGAGTGAATCATACCAGAAGCACTGGTATGATAATGGAATATGGGAGTGGCAATGTCCTGAAGGAGATGCGGTTAAGTGTATTGATGTGTATCCACCATTACTTAAGTATATTCCATAGAAAATCGGAAATAAAAGAAATCAGAGCTGCAGTGCAAAAATGAACGTTTGCATTGCAGCTTTTTGTTTTGCTGTTTGACTTTTTATCTGGGTTTATGCCTATTATTTTAAAACAATACAACAAAAGGAGAATAACAGATGGAAAACGAAACTATTTCTTGCAAGGACGTCTTTAAATTTATTTTCTTGAAAAAACATAGTATTGCACAACTTTGTGATTACTATGGAAATCCTCAAGATGTAAGAGATCATTTACAACTGTTATCTGATGGCAATCGGTTGTTAGCTATCTCTTTAAAAAATAATATCCGTGTGCTTAATCAGATGGTTGAAGAAGATTTTCGGCGATATCAAGAAGCCTATGAGGAATATCTTTCTCAAAAACAAATTGGTATCAGTAGGTGCGTAGATTGTTCATTCGGTAACGGAGAAGGTGGATGTACTATACCTTCTTGCAATTTTTCATTTGGCGAGTTAACCGACTCCTGATGCTGTCAGGAGCTTAACTGAGCAGCTGTCCCTCTTACGATGAGAGCTACGGGGTTATCGCCCGGATACAGCTGGCACCTGATTGACACTAGGACAATTATATCATGGGCTTTGCTAAGCCTATTGAACAATATTTATTTTGTAACTTATTAACCAAGATACATGTATTTATGTATCTAAAAGATATTATACGAGGAGGATTGCAAATGAAAGAGGTATTGGTCAGCTTTCCGCTGACCGGAAGAAAAGGAAAAGATGTCAAAAAGAAAGGAGAATCAAATTTATTAGATATTTGTTCGATGATTGCTTTCTCTTCTGATAATGGAAGAAATGATTATTTAAAGTCTATCAGGCAAAATGCATCAGGCATTGTAGTAAAGGATCGCAAAGAAAACCATTATGAATTATCAACAATATGGTATCGCCCGTGGAGATTGGATGAGGTTTCTTTTATTGCTGCCAATGTTATAGAAGAGAATGAGTATGTAAAAAATTGTGTTCATGTTCTGTGCGAATATTACGACAGCGGGAAAATCTACAAATGCTGTGTTGTCGTTCCACAAGAAGAATATTATGAGAAAATAAAAGATTTTCATAATGATACAGAACATGAGAAATACATTGTCGGAACATGTATAAGGAAGAATTATATGGTACCTGGCAAAAGTAAGTACAACAAACGTTCCCATTGTGTTCGTCAAACGGAATCCATTCAAAAGCAGAGAACAAAAATGTTAAATTTCTGTTTAATTGAAAGGGAAAAGCAGCAGGAGGAAAATTGAACTATGAATTTGATTGAAGCATATGGAAAAAAGATTACAGCAGCCGAGTATGTAAAAAGAGAGGTACTTGCCTGCGGTGGAAAGGCCGCATGCTCAAAAGCGGATCTGGGAGCAATTGCTGAGGAACATGGACTGAAAATGCCAATTTGGAAATATTCAAAAGAAGAAATATATGATGCATTGATGGAAAGTGGAAAGTATACCCCTGAGCAGATTGCGGAAAAATATCAAATTGGAATTCCTGGAAAAGTATATCTGGATCGGTTCCGTTTCGATCCAAGACTTACTAAGCTGTTACGAAAGAGCGGATTTTTGAGAGTTGTTGGTTTTAGAAAATATAAAAGAGGGAAAAAACTTTTTAAGGAACCTTTATATGATGCTTTTCAATATGAAAAAATGAACTCTGAGCAGTTAGATCCAGAGTTGGAAAAGGCAAAAAAGCTACTTATAGAGATGCTTAAAAAATCGAATATTAGATGATAATTCAGAATTACTTACATCCAAAGCAAGGAATCTTGTAAAAAAATTGGAATATTTCAGGGTATAAAAAATCCCAGCATCATTTATATGTGGATGGTGCTGGGATTTTTTATGTTTGCCAATAAATATTATTTTGATTGATTTACTGTTGTAAATTTTTATTTTTGATCATTCCATTTGTTACGTTGCTTAGCCAATTTTCGGCTGCGGTGGAAGCTTCCCTTCTCTTTTCATCACTTACGTTAGCATATCTTGCCGTTGTATTCACGGATTTGTGACCAAGGGCATTTTGTGCTAAGTAGATGTCTCCTGTCGAGTTGTAAATGCCGGTAGCATATGTGCTACGCAACTTGTGTGGTGTTATATGTTTGTTCTTTACGGCGACGGAAGCGTATTTTTTAACCATGCGTTGCACAGAGCGCGGAGTGATTCTTGTACCATTACGCGATATAAAAAGGGCAGTAGTAGGTTCATCTAGGTCCATATCTTCGCGCTCATCCATATATGCACTTAATAATTCAGCGCATTTTTTATCAAAATAGACATTCTGGAATTTTCTACCCTTTCTTTCAAGATAAACACTATTTTCTTCCCAGTCAATATCATCTATGTCAATTCCAACACACTCCGAAATGCGGATTCCTGTGGAAAGCATGAGATAAACCAAGGCCATGTCACGGGTTCTATATCTGTCGGAGAAAACCTGTTGACGTTCTGTAAGTCCAGCACCGGTAGTTATTACATCTAGCAGGAGAGAAATTTCATCATCAGAAAGGAAGGTGATCGGCTGTACGGTAATCTTTGGTGACGGGAAAGCAGCGGCAGGATTGTTTTTGATCAGGTTTTTGCCAAGCAGGTATTTATACAGCGCACGTATGGATGCCAGCTTGCGGGCACGGGAAGTATTATCATCCATAAATGTCTTCCCATTTTTCTCATAGCCATTTTGCAGTTTCATCATAATGTCTTCAAAGTCATCAGTATTCAGATGATCCAGAACATCCACGGTTATATCTTTTTTATTGTGTATAACAGGATTGATTTCTGTGATAATCTGAAAAATGATGGAAATGTCCCGTACATACTCATAGACAGTGAGCCGGCTGGAGTTCTTCATAGTGGACATATGCGAAACAAAACGTGTCATGTAATCCGGCAGATCATTTAAAAGTGATGTTGTTTTTTCTATAGCAGATAAGTTTCTTTTAACCTGATAATTTTTTTCTTCCATTTATTTTTCCCTCCGGTTAGTTTTTCAGAATGCTATGCAGCAAAATTGGTATAGCATGATTGGTAAGGATAAAATAGACAAATTGTTCGTATAATGAGCATATTGGTACTATTTGCCTGATTTTATCCAATTTGCGTCGCAAAATGATTATTTTGCGACGCAATATAAATATATAATACCACTATCCCATCTGGGTGTAAATGCTAAATGTACATTGTCACTTTGCATATAGATAATACAAAGATGCTGATATTGCATTCTGTTAATACAAAACAGCTGATTTATTTGCGTATAAATGATACAAAACAAGATTCTGTATTGGATGACCCACTTGTGGTTGATTTTAAATTGCTTTCACCAGTTTTATAGTCGATCTTGACCCCTGGCTGCACATTATAGGCGTACACGCAGAAGCAAATGCCTTTTCCTTTATCCTCAACAGAATATCCTTCCATAAGGACTCCGGATGCGAGCAGATTGTTTCCCTTAAAAATCGGTGTTACGCGATACAAAACGTGGTTCCCAGTTTTCTCTATCCCTTTAAGTCATGATAGTTTTCAATATTGTACTACATTTTCGAGGTATTTTTTCCGTTCCGCTGCAAAAGAGAGCAGTATTGTTTTCTGTTGAGCATCTGTTAGATGGTACCATTCTGCCAGACGCTCTTCGAGATGGTTTAATGCCGTCTGTAAATTTTCTGCTCTTGCAACCAACAAAGCCGGATCTTTGACTGCATAATCCGTTAAAAAATCTTCAACTGCTATCGCACGTATATCTCCAGGTGAGCAGATGTCGACAATGGTGTCTTTTAGTTCTGTTCCTTCGTAAACAATAGTAGCGTCTGACAACTCAGTTGCATTGTTTAAACCCCAAAGACACGGGAAATCAATGCAGACAAAGATATCTCCTCCGTATAATGCAGGTTCAATATGCAGATTTCCTCCATCTCTAATAACTTTTTCAATCATTTCTAACATATTTTTTCTCCTTTTTTGCGAGGTATTTAACATTTGATTTATGTTCATAGACTGATGAGGGAGTAATATTGAATGGAATTTCAACCTACTGCACATATTTTATTCTTCTATTTCTGGATCACACCTTTCTCCCTCAAAAAAACGTCCCTCAATGAGGAACGTTTTCAATGATTTTTATGCTTATTTTTCTGTCTTAAAGCTGTTATGCCCGGCAATCATCTTTTCTGCGAAATGAATCCATTCCTCATATGTCTCTGCTCCGCAGGCATCTTTCCACCCATCCAGCTTGTTTTCCGTAAGGGGAAAGTAAATGACGGGATCAAAGTCCTCAAATGGTGTAAGGCTGCCGTATTCAATCAGTATTCTTTTTATTGTAATGTCTGCTTTACTTTATCAAGAGCTGGTTTTATCACAAGTTCTATAACTGCATCTCGCGTAATCTCTGCTGATTTTTCTAATACTTCCGTATCAGATATATCCGGTTCGTCGATGCCATGTGCAAATTTGAGATATTCGATGTCATCCAACTCAAGATATTCTTGAAGGGAACATGTTACTGATGAATCGTTATGCCACTGATCCACTAAATCTTCCCACTTTTCTCTTGATTTATCCAAATATTTTGCCATGAATTACTTTCCATACAATTTCAAATAATTTATGCCTTGAAAAACCCAGACATAAATTATTATTTAGCATGGGCTTTTTAGGCAAATTAATTCTATATATTCTGTTTCAACCATCGCCTTCATTACAGAAAGCGTCTTTTTGAATATCTTCATTAAACACAAGTTTCAACCATCATACAATGTCATATTTAATACTTTTGGATGAGTATTCTATAGATCTTTCCGGATTTTTTTGATGATCCAAATAAGATCCCGCCTTTTCCATTGGTGTATACGGTCGTTCCTTTTTTGGTATATTTCCCTGAACAACCAACAGTTACAGATTTTATTTTAACATTTTTGGCATATTTCTTGGAAATACCCGCGTAATCATATAGATTGATCTTATTATCTTCCGTGCTTTCCATAAGCGAGAAGTAGTTTGATTTAGATACATTGTATCTACTGCAATCAGTAAATATGTAATTTGGGTATTTCCCATTCATATACTGTTTATGATCACATAAAAATGCATCATCTGCATACCCCTTCATGAAATAATCCATAGATCCTGTCTCATCATCCATGGAAACATCGCAATAATACCATTTTCCATCAAGTTTAACCAGATTCCACATGTGGCCTACAGAAGATCCGCTTTCAAATCCATCGGCACATACGGCTTCAACTCCAAGCTGGTTTAACAGGTTGGCATATATAATAGAATACTCGTCACATTTTGCAAGTCCACTCTCCAGACATTCAGATAAGGATCGGCCTTTTCCAAGATCATAACGCAGATGATCACATAACCACTGATGAATCCATACGGCTTTTTCGATACCTGTAAGATTATCAATTTTAAAGGATGCAGCTAATGTTTTCCAGTCAATATCATTTATATTCCGGTACTTCTCTACCGTTGAACAAACCGAATATATTGTTCCGTTTGAGACAATACGGTTTGAAACATAAATTAAGGTTTGTGGAAATGTCTTTCCATTATCCATTTTATGAATAATTTCCTTACCCGCCTTTTCTGCTTCACTATAACTATAATAGTTTCCATAAGAGACGGAATATCCTTCTTGCTGATGATCTACGGCATTTTGTAATTCCTGAGCGGCAAAATTTTCATTTACTTCCGCCGAACAAATGCTGGATGAAAATAATACAACTATAATTCCTGTTAAAAATGTAAGAATTGTTTTTTTCATAATCAAGTATCTCCTTCCCTTTACCTGATTATGGTATATCATATAAAAGAAGGAGATACAAGAAATATAGAACAAATAAAATTGATAACTATATTATAGTTTTACTTTTTTGATAGGACTCCATTTTCCGTAATAGTAGGTTTTCCCAATCTTTTTATAAGGACGCACGCGAACATAAATGGTTCCGGAATTTACCGTATGCAATTTACGGGACAGCTTTGTAGTACGCACATCTCCCCAGTTTTGAAAATTCTTATGGTGAGAATATCGGATCTGGTAACCGGTTGCTCCATTTGACTTCTTGTATGTAATACTAAAGTAGCTGGAATTTACTCTTTTCAGTTTAGTAATTTTTGTTGCAGCTGTCTTTGTGGAAATCCATTTTGCATACAGATCGACAGGAGAATCTACCTTTTTGCTAAAATTGTATTTAACTCCGGCATATGTATACCATCCGGCAAAATAATGGTTTTTAAGCTTCGGATTTGCAGGTTTCTTGATGCACTCTCCTGCTTTTACCGTTGCTTTTGTTTCGCGTCCGTTTACATTGACACGATTATCCCGATAGTGGAAAATCACCTCGTAAGTTCCGTTTCCAGTGGAATTTTCATTGTTTCCGATTTCGGATGATGTTTTGCCGTTCAAAGTAACATCTTTTCCATAGCTGTTCAATATTTTAGAGATGGTTGTATAAGTGAGGGAATCTGCAGGAACAAGAATATATACTTTAGTACCTGTATAAGCATCTTTTGCACTTGATACAACAGAGGAATCTACCTTATTCTCTCCGGTTGCTGAGGTACAGTTGTAAAAGGCATAGTCCATCTTTGTAACCCCATATGGCACAGATGGAAGTTTATTTAATTTACCGCACCCATAAAGAGCATAGGAAATATCTGTTGCGTTGTATGGAAGTCTGTTAAGCGATGTAAGATTGCTGCACTGATAGAAAAGATATGACGCATTTCCGTCACTCGCTTTAACAGATTCACCAAGATTTACAATGCTGATAGTTGTATTTCCGGAAAATACTCCACTTGAAGCAGTTGATTTTCCGAGAATCGTATCATAACGTTTCCCATTAATTGCATAAGTATCTTCCACACGGACAGAAGAACTGTTGCCAGTATATTTTACGAGAGTAACTGTACTCTTGGTATCATTTACAATAACGTCAAACCCGTCAACAAGTCCAGAAACTACTTTCTGGTTATTAGATGCAGTGTTGTTTGTGTTATTGTTGTTTGGATTGTTTGTATTATTGTTTTGATTGTTGTTTGCATTATTGTTATTATCCGGATTGGTAATAACTCCTGTGGAATGCACATATGCACTTAATTCCGGATATCCATATCCAAAAGTCGAATCTTTTCCGCTGCCACCGCCAATAAAGGTCTTAGAAGTATTGCGAATCAGAATAGATTCAGCATTGCTTGCAGAGTAAGATGGATCATAACTGTAAATGTGGGCAAGAGCTGCCGACACAAATGCTGTAGATTGGGAAGTACCAGACATAATGCATGTTCCATCACCCAGGGATAAGTATTCTGCACTCCAGTTATTGGAAGCAGATGCCTTTGACATATTCATGCTTGATGCTTCGATACCACGGATATAACGTCCAGGTGCAGTAAAATCCACACATGATCCGGTCAGAGATTGGGAATATGCACCCCAGCTTCCACCATTTTGCGCAATCCCGGATACAGCCAATGTTTTGCCATAATTTGCCGGATAGGAATCGTCAGCAGTCATTGCCGGATAAGAAGAATTTTTATTGCCGGCAGAGGTTACGACGAGAATTCCTTTTGAATACAAAGCATCTATATATGGATTGATATAAGATGCAATCTGATCCATCTGGTTGCTGTCAAGCGTGCAGATAGAAAGAGACAAGTTTACCACATTGATACCAGCAGGATTAGATACAATGTACTGTAAAGCTGCAGCAAGTCTGGAAGCGGTAAATCCTCCATTAGAATCCACTGCTTTAACAGGTACAATTTTGACATTGGATGGAGTGTTATTTGCAATGATACTTGCAATAAATGTTCCGTGCCCATAATCATCAATCGCGCTTGATGCCTGGGAAAGAACATTATAGCCGTTGATCACGCGTCCAGGGAATCTGGAAGAAAAGTTACTTCCGCTGTCAACACCGGAATCCACTACTGCTACCCCAACCTGGCCGATGGTGGCAGCACTTTGCGCTCCAACGATGTTGTTTGAAGATACGGTGAGTCCCATGATCTCAGGGCTGGTAGTCAAAGAAACAGTATTTGTTGAATCTGATACAGTTGCCCCATATTCTCCGATAACATCTGGGGAATATGTGACATTTGAAGAATCTACCATGTCATCATCGTAAAGCTTATCCGGGTATACGGTATATCCATCAGCTTTAAAACTTTCATATGCTGCAGCGGCATCATCCGGAGAGTCAAATGACATAAGGGAAATTCCACCACTCGCAGAAATTTTTCTTGCACCATGGTAGTTACGGAAAGATTCTCCCGACACAAACAGGCGTTTTGATGAAAAAAGAGAGGATACTTTAAAACCATCCCCTTCTTTCTCAACCTGGTACCCTTTGCTCTTGAAATATGAACTTACAGAAGATGCGCTTTTTAATGAATGAGCTTTTAAGGGCGATACCATTACGATATCATCAAGATCAACAGATTCTCCATCGGCTTCGATGGACCCGTCTTTTAAGATTGTCAGAGAGTCTATCCCTGGCTGATCATCTGCAACCATATCAAGAATTGATACTTCTCTTGGAACAGATAAATTTGCTGCTTTTGCGCTGTCTGGAACTATAAAAGTGGCACACAGCGAAAAAGCCAAAAACATTGCTAAAGTTTTCTTTTTCATACTCTTTTACTCCTTTCGTATGGTGAAACGATTTTAACCATAAACCCATAGAAAAAGTCAAGCCTGATGTGAAAAATAATGTTCTATTATTCTTTACATTGATTCCTATGATGATATGATATAGACACAGCGTTGGAGGAAAAAATATGGGAAAAAATATAGATTTTAAGGAACATGTAAACAAATTTCAATTAGAATTTAACGGAGGCAGAAATGAACATACCAATACCATGCGAGTTTGGAAATTATGAGAAATGCTATAACAAGCAACTTCCACTTGTCGGAGTGAGTTGGTTCAAATGGAGTAGAGGGATAGAATACACATATTTCTTTTCTACAAGTGATAAGTGGCATCAAACCGATTTTTATACAACATTTGAAAGCGTGCAGCCGTATAAGTTTTGCATTTCAGATGAACTTTTGATAGATGATTTCATTAAGCACAAAGGTTATCCATTAAAAGGCCGAGGATTCGCAACCGGTGTGTATTACGAAAATGAGAAAACTTATATAGATTTCATAATGACGGATATGTACTTGTTGCACATCAAGGTGCAATGTGATGATAAAGGTAACTATGTGCCGAACGGAGATATAATTTTTCCAACAGGATGGGATACTGAAGAAAAGAAAGAGAGGTCAATTTTAAAATCAATGAAATTCATTCAGGGAGAACCACTGATAGTGAAAGAACCGCAACCTAAGCAGATGGACATTTTTGATTTCATAAACAATTAAACAGACGTTAAGAAAAATAGAATTTAATGGAAATAATGAAAATCGCCCAGACTTTTGTAAGCCTGGGCGATCTCTTTGAAACTATAATTTTTTTAATTCCAGTCTGATCTTAAGCTCAGACTGGATCTTTTTACAGTTTCCAATCAAGTTTTCAAATTCCATCCGGTGGATATTATTTTCAATATCCATCAGATAGCCATGAATTTTGTTTTCGGAAGCGATTACTTCGTCACTTCCGTAACCAAAATCACTTTCATTTCTCAGGTGTTCCATAACAGACCGCATAGCAGTAATTGCTTCACGGTTGTTGCCATCGTTTACACCTGTATAAAGAACCAAAGCCTTCATATAGGCTTCTTTGCCGTGCAAAATCGCACTGTTATTATATACTTGTTTTTTTTCATGAATCTTCTTTTCAATATTAAATAAAATTTTTCCTAACATTTTCCTCCTAAAAACAGATACACCTAACTTATAGGTGAATAATTACACTCATGAGGTGCATCCGTCTTAACTAAAAAACTATTTAATTCAATGCAGAATACAGTATATGACCAGATGCAACTCCATCTAATCATATTCCGTTCTCCTTCCTTTATTTGCAAGTTACGTCAACCCAG
>OMGH01000281.1_pt1 | contig 45245 bp, 37 predicted proteins | sample 1645841 | NCBI WGS metagenome assembly OMGH01 (sample SAMN00849584, study PRJEB25192) | human gut metagenome
GCTGTGGCAAACCTTGTAAAGAAAGCACCTGCTTCTTCACAGCCTGACAGCGTAAGCAGTTCCGCTTCTGACAGCTCATCTTCTGACAGCAAGTCAGACAGCAGCTCAAAGGCAGCTTCAAACGCTTCAAACACAAACCCATCGACCGGCGTTGCAGGCGGAGCATTCGCTCTTGCACTTCTGAGTGGTGCGGCTGTGGTCATGGCTAAGAAGAAAAAGTAATATATCCATTAAATAGATATATAAAGGAAGTAAGTGGGACTTTCATACATTATTTGTTTAAATGAATACCGCTTGTGCTGATTTTTGACCGTTTGTGTCAAAATAGTTGAAAAATTATTACCGCTCTGCTATCATAATTATAAGCAGGGCGGTTTTATATCGCAATGCAAATATGATATGAAGTCTTATATTTCGGGAGGATAAAATATGAAAAAGACAAGAATTTTTAGCACAATGCTCGCAACGGTCATATGTATGGCATCTTTGCCTGCAATAAATGTTTTTGCGGCAAATCAGCAGAGAACTACAACTCTTGACCTTACAGTGGCAGGATTTCAGAACGATCAGAAAAATGAAGACGAGGGCTGGAGCTGGGACGCAGCAACTTCTACTCTTACACTTGACAATGTTGATTTTTCGACGGCGAAAAAGTCTTGTGTCATTGTTGACGGAGAAAAAGTTACTAATATAGTTTTCTCAGGAGATAACAAGATGACCTCAGGCACTACAGTTATTTCGAGAAAAGGAAGCGCAAAAGATACCGGTGTAGTACTAAGTGGAAAGACTAAGGACAGTGTGCTTAATCTTGAAGAAACAGGCAATAGTCCTTCAATGGATCAGCCAAATATCACCTTTGAGTCAGGTACAGTTGATATTCAGGGCGGTGCAGCCATTACTTTGTATACCATAAAAGTAATGGAAGCGGCTGTGAATATTGATACAACTATGGCTGACCCTGAAGATGGTTGGAACGATGGTCTGTATGCTAACGGTTCTATCGAGATATACGGTGGAGAGGTCAATGTTAATGCCGGAAGAATAGGTCTGTTTGTTGTTGGCATAGGCGCTCCTGAGCCTAAGACAGGCTTGATCATAGAGAACGGAAAGTTAGATATCAATGGTAAACTTGCAGATATCTATGTTGGTTCAGGCAATACTAAGAATGCGGTAATTTCCGGCGGAGATATCACACTCGGTGGTAACATCGGAATTTTCCTTTACGATTGCGAAAAGTGCGAGATAAAGGGCGGTACATTCCATACTGATGAATGTGAAAAACCATTCGCAGTTCATAGAGACAGTTCGGCTGTATTTGAGTATGCAAAGGCAGATTATACAGAGCTTGACAAGGCAGAAGAAGCTGCAAAGGCTCTTAATAAGGACAACTATGTGGACTTTACAGCCGTAGAAAAGGCACTTGAAGCTATCGACAGAACTAAAAACCTTACACAGCAGTCAGATGTTGACAAAATGGCGAAAGATATAAACGACGCTGTTGAGGCACTGGTTTACAAGTCAGCAGACTACACAGAGCTTGACAAGGCAGAGAAAGCCGCAAAGGCTCTCAACAAGGACGATTATGAGGACTTCTCAGAAGTCGAAAAGGCTCTTGCCGCTATCGACAGAACAAAGAACATCACAGAGCAGGCTGACGTGGACGCTATGGCAAAGGCTATAAACGATGCTGTGGCAAACCTTGTAAAGAAAGCACCTGCTTCTTCACAGCCTGACAGCGTAATCAGTTCTGATGCTTCGTCAGATACGAGCAGTTCCGCTTCCGACAGCTCATCTTCCGACAGCAAGGCAACTGACAGCAAGTCAGACAGCAGCTCAAAGGCAGCTTCAAACGCTTCAAACACAAACCCATCGACCGGCGTTGCTGGCGGAGCATTCGCTCTTGCACTTCTGAGCGGTGCGGCTGTGGTCATTGCTAAGAAGAAAAAGTAAATAAGATCTCCCCTATTGTTGATATTTCGGAGAAGGGCAGTTCCTTGTGGACTGCCTTTTTTCTGTTTGCAGGAAAGCGGAATTTGCCTGCATAATTTGGGACGCTTTTTTTGCAAAGAAGCATAAAAATGCAATTATTTTATATTGATACTGCAAAATCGTCTGCACAAGCTTAGACTAACTATTGATAATAGTCAATATCTTTTATTATCTATTTTATACCATTAAATTACATTTATTCATAAAAAATCGTTATAGATTTAAGCGAAATGTAAAAAATCAGCTCACAAAATCTGCGTTTACCCTTGCAATTCAGAAAAATATGTGGTATAATTATATTGCTGTAATAGGAGCACAGCATGAAATGCTGGCAGTGTGTTTTCAATTGTCAGATGAATTTCTGTATAGCTTATGCTTTATAATAAGGAAAGAAAATGAATGTGCCGGCGTGTGCTGTTTCATTATAGCGCCTATTAACGATATTTTTTTTGAAAAGGAGTTATTGCAACATGTCAAAGATCGATTTGAGCAAGTACGGTATCACCGGAACTACAGAAGTTGTTTACAACCCTTCTTACGAGCAGCTGTTCGAGGAAGAAACAAAGCCAACACTCGAAGGCTATGAAAAGGGTCAGGAAAGTGAGCTTGGCGCAGTAAACGTTATGACAGGCGTTTATACAGGCCGTTCACCTAAAGATAAGTTCATCGTTATGGACGAAAATTCTAAGGACACTGTTTGGTGGACTTCTGACGAGTACAAGAACGACAACCACCCAGCTTCACAGGAGGCTTGGAAGTCTGTTAAGGAACTCGCTATCAAGGAACTTTCAAATAAGAGACTTTTCGTAGTTGACGCATTCTGCGGCGCTAACAAGGATACAAGAATGGCTATCCGTTTCATCGTTGAGGTTGCTTGGCAGGCTCACTTTGTAACAAATATGTTCATCAAGCCAACTGCTGAGGAGCTTGAGAACTTTGAGCCTGACTTCGTTGTATACAACGCTTCAAAGGCTAAGGTAGAGAACTATAAGGAGCTTGGTCTTAACTCCGAGACAGCAGTTATGTTCAACATCACAAGCCGTGAGCAGGTAATCATCAACACTTGGTACGGTGGAGAGATGAAGAAGGGTATGTTCTCAATGATGAACTACTTCCTTCCACTCAAGGGCATGGCTTCAATGCACTGCTCAGCTAACACAGACAAGAACGGTGAGAACACAGCTATCTTCTTTGGTCTGTCCGGTACAGGTAAGACAACACTTTCTACAGACCCAAAGAGACTTCTTATCGGTGACGATGAGCACGGCTGGGACGACAACGGAGTATTCAACTTCGAGGGCGGCTGCTATGCTAAGGTAATCAACCTTGATAAGGAATCTGAGCCTGATATCTACAACGCTATCAGAAGAGATGCTCTTCTTGAGAACGTAACTCTTGACGAGAACGGCAAGATCGACTTTGCTGATAAGAGCGTTACAGAGAACACTCGTGTATCTTATCCTATCGACCATATCCAGAACATTGTAAGACCTATTTCTTCTGCACCTGCTGCAAAGAACGTTATCTTCCTTTCAGCAGACGCATTTGGCGTACTGCCTCCAGTATCTATCCTCACACCAGAGCAGACACAGTATTACTTCCTCTCTGGCTTTACTGCAAAGCTTGCAGGTACAGAGCGTGGAATCACTGAGCCTACACCAACATTCTCAGCTTGCTTCGGTCAGGCTTTCCTTGAGCTTCACCCAACAAAGTATGCTGAAGAGCTTGTTAAGAAGATGCAGAAGAGCGGTGCTAAGGCATACCTGGTAAACACAGGTTGGAACGGCACAGGCAAGAGAATCTCTATCAAGGATACTCGTGGAATTATCGACGCTATCCTTAACGGCGATATTCTCAACGCACCTACAAAGAAGATACCACACTTTGACTTTGAAGTTCCAACAGAGCTTCCAGGCGTTGATCCTGCAATTCTCGATCCTCGTGACACATATGCTGACGCTTCCGAGTGGGAGACAAAGGCTAAGGATCTTGCAAGCAGATTTGTTAAGAACTTTGCTAAGTATGAGGGCAACCCAGCAGGTAAGGCTCTTGTATCAGCAGGTCCAAAGGAATAATCAATAACTCTGATACTATTATATAGTATAAAAGCTGCTGTGCCTTTTGGTGCGGCAGCTTTTTTGTGCTCTTGAAAAAGTGTGATGAAGGTGGTATAATTGGTATGGAGGCGAATTTAGTTTGGAAAAGAAGAATTATGCCGCAAGGGCGGCTATATATGCCATGGGGCTTGTGATACTTGCCGCAGGGATAACGATGAACATCAAAACAGGGCTAGGCGTATCCACTATTATATCAGTGCCATTTGCCATATCGAGTATATGGGACGTGAATTTTTCTCTTGTGACTTTTGCTACATATGCACTGTTCGTTGTGATAGAAATGATAATAAAAGGTAGCGACAGAACTGTTATAGACTGGCTGCAAATACCATTCAGCATTGTGTTCAGCCTGCTGCTGAATATGTTTTCAAAGCTGCTTGATTTTAATTTCGGACATTTGTGGCAAAACACGCTGTATCTGGCAGCAGCAATAATCTGCACGGGTGCGGGAATGTCAATGATGATAGCCATGAAGTTCGTGCCGAACCCAGCCGACGGTCTTGCTCAGGCTATAGGAAAAGCCTTTGGAAAAAACATGGGCTTTGGCAAGAATATTCTTGACGCATCGTGTGTTGCCATTGCCTGCGTGATAGGTCTGCTGTTTGACAAGCGGATAATAGGTATCGGTATCGGAACGGTGGCGGCAATGCTCCTTGTGGGAAGGTGCGTGGCAGTATTCGACCATTTCTTCAAAGACAGAATGAAAAGTGCCGCAGGGCTTGCAGAATAAAAAACGCCGCAGAGGACAGATATCTCTGCGGCGTTTGTGTATTTATATAATAAAAAATCCGCTCTACATAACGTAAAGCGGATACAAGCAAAAGCTTAAACTTTTGCTGGCGCGGATTGAGAGATTTGAACTCTCGCGCCCGTTTCCAGACCTACTCCCTTAGCAGGGGAGCCCCTTCACCACTTGGGTAAATCCGCAAACCTGTATATATAAAAAATGTGGCGGACAGGGTGGGATTCGAACCCACGGTACGTTGCCGTATCACTGGTTTTCAAGACCAGCTCCTTAAACCACTCGGACACCTGTCCACATTAATTATTTGTTTTGTGTCGTTCTCTCTCAGCGACTTAATTATTATAGCACAGTTCATCTGTCTTGTCAACCCCTTTTTCAAATTTTTTTGCGAAAATTTTTTAAGCATAAATATTCCTTAGTATGCTGACGATACTTGACGAAATCTTATAAATATGGTATAATAAATCACAGCTTTGTATGTTTTATCACTTTATATGATAATTTATACAGAAAATTTTTTATGGAGGCGACTTTATTATGAAAATGACTGTAAGTCAGGCTATGGTTGAATGTTTGAAAGCTGAGAACGTCAAAGTCGTCTTTGGCTATCCCGGAGCTGCTATCTGTCCTTTCTATGACGCTTTGCTGGATGCTGAAAACGACATCAGGCAGGTGCTTGTGAGACAGGAGGCTAACGGCGGTCATGCGGCTAACGGCTATGCACGAATTTCAGGCAAGCCTGCGGTCTGTATCGCTACATCGGGTCCGGGTGCAACTAATCTTATTACTGCTATTGCTACCGCTTATGCGGATTCTATACCTATCGTGTGCATAACAGGTCAGGTGAATACCGACCAGATAGGCTCTGACGTTTTTCAGGAGGCTGACATTACAGGCTCGGCTGAGCCGTTCGTTAAGCACAGCTATCTTCTCAAAGAACCGGAGGACACTGCAAGAGTTTTCAAGGAAGCTTTCTATATAGCAGGCACCGGCAGACCGGGTCCTGTGCTTATAGATATCCCTATGGACGTTCAGAAAGCTGTTATCGACTTTGAGTATCCTGAAAAGTGCGAGATAAGAAGCTATAAGCCTACCACAAAGGGCAACTACGTTCAGGTAAGGCGTGTAATGGCGGCGTTGGAAGAGGCTGAGAAGCCGCTTATCTGTATTGGCGGAGGTGTTTTTGCCGCTCACGCTGAGAACGAGATAAGAGAGCTTGCCGACCTTATGCAGATACCTGTTATCACTACTATGATGGGCATTTCTGTTTTCCCTGATGACGACCAGCTTTTCTGCGGCATGATAGGTACTCACGGTGTCAAAATGGCTAACGCTGCTGTGAACGAGTGCGACGTGCTGTTCCTTGTGGGCGCAAGAGTTGGCGACAGAGCCGTTAAAACACCTTTGGCTCTGGAGAAAACTACTAAGATAATACATATAGATATCGACCCTGCGGAGATAGGCAAGAATATTGGTGCTGACCTGCCTCTCGTTGGCGACGCAAAGCTTGTTTTACAGCAAATGACGGAGCTTGCAAAGCCTATGAAACACGATGAGTGGATAGCTCACATCAAGACCCTTGGGGGCGAGAGAAAGTATGTTGAGCCTGCAAAGGGTACTGTCAATCCGAGGGTGTTTATCGACAGGCTTGCAAAGAAAATGCCTGCCAATGTTACTGTTGTGGCAGACGTTGGACAAAATCAGATATGGACCTGTACTGAATATAAGTTCCGCAAAGAGGGCAGACTTCTTACCTCAGGCGGCATGGGTACGATGGGCTATTCTGTGCCTGCGGCAATAGGTGCAAAAATGGCTGACGACAGCAGAGCAACAGTTGCTATATGCGGTGACGGAGCTTTTCAGATGTCGTTCATGGAGCTTGCAACAGCCGTTCAGTTCGGCGTTGATATAAAGGTGGTAGTAATGACAAACAACCGCCTTGGCATGGTAAGAGAGCTTCAGACGAACGGCTATCATGACAGACAGACAGCAGTTTTTCTTGACGGTTCTCCTGACTTTATCAAGCTTGCGGAGGCTTACGGCATACCTGCAATGAGAGTTTATGACGATGATACTATGGAAAAGGGCGTCGAAATGCTTGCCGAGCATAAGGGTATATGCCTTGTGGAAGTCGTTGTAGATAAGGATATGCCAACATTATAAGGTCGATATTTTAACTATCTGTAGCGTTTACAGTATATAGCGTTTACGTTCAAAAAATCTTAATAATAAGCTGGTATAATAAAAAATCAAGGAAAGGTTTCCTTATGGAGGTTGATTTATGAAACATACGATCTCAGTTCTTGTAGAAAACCACAGCGGTGTTCTATCAAGAATTTCCGGACTGTTTTCAAGACGTGGGTTCAATATCGAGAGCCTTGCAGTAGGTCCAACTCATGACCCTGACGTTTCAAGAATAACGATAGTTGCTGACGGTGACGAGCATACAGTTGAGCAGATCGAGAAACAGCTCAACAAGCTTATCGAGGTCATCAAGGTAAAGACATTTGAGGCTAATGAGTATCTCGCAAGAGAGCTTATGATAGTCAAGGTGTCTGCGGTCGCAAACAGACGCAGTGAGATAATGACTATTGCGGATATCACAGGGGCTAAGGTCATGGATATAACGCTTACGACAATGACATTGGAGCTTTGCGACACTTACGCTCACCTTTGCAGATTTGAGGAGGTCATAGCGCCTTACGGAATAATCGAAATGGTAAGAACAGGCACTATCGCAATAGAGAAAGGCTCTGACACATTCAATGCAGGCAAATAAACTTTGATTATATAGCCGAAAGGCTACATAAAATAAATCTTAAATTTCTGAATTTGGAGGAATTAACAATGGCACAGGCAAGAATATTCTATCAGCAGGATTGCGACATTAACGTACTCAAGGGTAAGAGAGTTGCCATTATCGGTTACGGTTCACAGGGTCACGCTCATGCACTCAACCTTAAGGAGAGCGGTGTTGACGTAGTAGTAGGTCTTTACGAAGGTTCTAAGAGCTGGGCAAAGGCTGAGCAGCAGGGTCTTACAGTTATGACAACTGAGGAAGCTGCAAAGACATCTGACATCATCATGATCCTTATTCCTGATGAGAAGCAGGCTGCACTTTATAAGAAATCTATCGAGCCATACCTCACAGAGGGTAAGACTCTTGCATTCGCACACGGCTTTAACATTCACTTCGGCTGCATCGTACCACCAAAGAATGTCAATGTTATCATGATCGCACCTAAGGCTCCTGGTCACACAGTACGTTCTGAGTATCAGGCTGGTAAGGGTACACCTTGCCTTATCGCAGTTGAGCAGGATGCAACAGGCAACGCACAGGATATCGGACTTGCATATGCACTTGGTATCGGCGGAGCAAGAGCAGGTGTTCTTGAGACAACATTCAGAACAGAAACAGAAACAGACCTCTTCGGTGAGCAGGCAGTTCTCTGCGGTGGTGTTTGTGCACTTATGCAGGCTGGTTTTGAAACACTTTGTGAAGCTGGTTATGACCCAAGAAACGCATACTTTGAGTGTATCCATGAGATGAAGCTCATCGTTGACCTTATCTATCAGTCAGGTTTCGAGGGCATGAGATATTCTATCTCTAACACAGCTGAGTACGGCGACTACATCACAGGTCCAAAGATCGTTACTGAGGACACTAAGAAGGCTATGAAGAAGGTTCTGTCTGACATTCAGGACGGTACATTCGCTAAGGACTTCCTCCTTGATATGTCTGACGCAGGTTCACAGGTACACTTCAAGGCTATGAGAAAGCTCCACGCTGAGCATCCTTCTGAGAAGGTTGGTAAGGAGATCAGAAAGCTTTACAGCTGGAACAATGATGACGAGAAGCTCATCAACAACTAATTTGCAGATAAATATTATTGCATAAAAAGAGAACGGCTTGCAATGCAGGTCGTTCTTTTTTGTTTAAAGAAAAATGGACGAAAAAAATTTTTTCGTCCATAAAAAATCAGCTTTTACTTGTTTTTACATAAGACCACCCGTCACCGAGGTTATCCTCGCCCCCTGATGAGCTTATGGGTGAGCGGTAAATATAGTAATGGTCATAAATGGTATAGAATTTCACTGTCAAGCCGTCGCTGTCGATGTATGTAACGTTCCTGCGCTCCAGCTCCTCAAGCTCTTTCTTCACAGACTTGCAGGCATTGTTTTCAGTGAGCGATTTAATGGAGCATTTGCCCTTTGGTAGTGTCGGCTTTTCGCATGAAATGCTTTCTATCATAAATTCCGCAGTGGTCTGAAAGTTAGCCTTATTGTCATTGAAAACGGCTTTTATCTGGCTGTCGGAGCGCATATAGTGCTGATGCCAGAAGCCGAGTGCTACTGCTGAGATTATGACTATCCAAATTATCCACTTGACTTTTCTGCCTGTTGACCATTTGCGAAGCTTGCCGTCAGCACCCATATCTTTCTCGCTGACAATTGGATTTATCTGCTCGCTCATTATTTTACGAACGCCTCCAATCTGTAGATAGGCATACCCATGTCTGAGAATTTCTTCTCATATTCCGTTACGATATTGCCCTCGAAGCCACTGTTGTGAAGGTCGAGAGAAATGTTTTTAAGTCCGTAATTTGCCGCAGAGAACTCCTCCAAGGAGAACTCAAAGAAGTGCATATTGTCGGTCTTTTGGTATATCTCGCCCTTGTCCACAAGAATACGTCTGTATATTTCAAGAAAAGCTCGGTATGTGAGCCTATGACGTGCGTATGTATTTTTAGGATACGGACAGCTAAAATTAAGGTAGATACACTCCACTGACTTTTCAGGGATAAAGCAATCCAGATATTCAGCCTCGCCCCTTGCAAATCTCAGGTTCGGTATGCCCTCGTCTATAGCCATTTGTGCGGCGTCAACTATAACGTTACTGCTTTTTTCTACTGCAAGGAAATTCTTGTCAGGATTTCTCTTTGCTATCTCTCTTGCAAACTGACCCTTTCCACAGCCTATCTCCAGCACAAGGGGATTGCTGTTTCTGAAGATCTTCTCAAAGTCAATAAGCTGTTTGTTTGATTTGTCCTGAAAATTCTTCTCGTCACGGTCAAGATATAAAATATAATCTCCGCAGGCTTCAAGACGTGCCTCAAGATTTTTCTTTCTTCTCATTCTCATATGGGATAAACTCTCCTGTTATTTATTAGAATATTTGTGCAGAAAATAGTCCTTATCAGACGTGACCTTTAGCCACTGCACAGCCGACCCTGTGAGCATATTTTCATAAGGATAAACTGTGAGCATGACTTCGGGTGTGTCCTCACCGCTGAAATGAGGGGTCACCTTAAAAGCTATCTCGCAGTTGAGCCGTTGGACGACCTCTTCCTCGGTGAGCTTTCTGAAAAGCACTGAGGTGTCCTTTTCGGTGATAGGTATTTTGGTAAACTTCGCCTGATAAATTTTCTTGCCGTCCTTTTTGGTGACAAGTGAAAAGCCATGCTTCACAAGGGTTATCTTTCCACCATGGTTTTCGTAGTATTCAAGGTTTGAAAAGGTAACACGTCCGTCATTGACAGCTTCACCCGATATCGAAACGCAAAGCCCTTTGTCTGACGCTTTCCCTGCACTCTCCACTCCGAAAGCAAAGGGAAGTCCGTCTATCATTATCTCTCCGCAGGTGGAAAACTGCAACTTCACCTGCTTTTTCTTCAAGCCTGCAAATGGATTTTTCATGACAACTCCTATATTAAAGGTCGATCTGCACGCCGCCAACAGGTCTTATGGACAGCACATAGCATGAGCCTTCACCGAATACTCTCTCCATTTCAGCCTTGAAAGCTTCAAGCTTCTTTTCAGGTACGAACGCTTGGATAGTTCCTGCAAAGCCACCGCCGTGTACTCTGCAAGCACCCTCACCGCCAAGAGCCTGCTTTGCAAGATACAGAGCAAGTGAAAGACCCTGCTCGTTTGGGGCAGAAGAAGCATAGATGTTCTGAAGATATTTGAATGATGAATCTCCTGATTCATTGATAAGGCTCAGGAAAGCGTCAAAGTCGCCCTCTGAAAGTGCGGAAGCTTCCTTGCCAACTCTCTCGTTATCGTCAAAGAAGTGGAGCGCTCTAAGCACAGCTCTGTCACTGCACTTTTCCCTAACAGCGCAGATGTTTTCAAGAAGCTGTTCCTTTGTTATCTCTCTCAGCACCTTTTTGCCAAAGAAAGCCGCAACAGACTTCATTTCCGCTGGGATAGCCGCATACTCAGGGGTGAGGTCGGCATGGTTGCCCTTTGTGTCAACGATACACAGTGCGTGACCGCTTTTTGTGAAATCGAACTTTACAGAGTCGATAACAGGGTGCTTTTCGTCAGCAAAGTCGATAGTGATAAATCCGCCTACTGATGAAGCCATTTGGTCCATAAGACCTGACGGCTTGCCAAAATATACATTTTCCGCAAACTGAGCTATCTGAGCTATCTCCACAGCAGATACCTCGCCCTCGTTGTAAAGACCATTGAGGATAGTTCCAATAAGCACTTCATAAGCCGCAGATGAAGAAAGTCCGGAGCCTTTGAGCACGTTTGAAGTTGCATAAGCCTTGAAGCCCCCGACATTGTGACCATTCTTTTTAAAGCCTGCGGACATACCTCTTATAAGTGCCGCAGATGTGTTTTTCTGCTCCTCGTAGATCGTATCGTCATCAACGTTCACAGTGTCCATTGGGAAGCCCTCGGACTTTATTGTAATAACGTTCTCTTCGTTGTCAGGAGCGACAGCAGCGATAACGTCAAGTGAAACGCCTGCCGCAAGAACGCAGCCGAAGTTGTGGTCGGTGTGGTTGCCGCCTACCTCAGTTCTGCCTGGAGCTGAGAAGAAAGCAGTTGGCTTTTCACCGAAAAGCTTTTCAAACTCATCCGCAACTCTGTTATATCTTTCTCTCTGAAACGCCGTCATATCGGCTGTGTAGACCTCGTCAAGTGTGTATTTTTTCATTATGTATATCCTCCGAACGTAAATTTAAGTATACTTTGTTATTATACAACATTTATGCTATTTTTTCAAGTACAATTTTTTAAACAAGTGAGGAGGTGAGAATGAGGAATGAGGAGTGTTAAGAATGAGGAATGAGGAATTATGGTATCGCCTGGCGGCGATTTATTTTTTGTTGCTCAAAACGTGTAAGCTGGCATAAATTTTTGCACAGAAGCTCCCTTGATATTTTATGCAAACTGACAAAATTGCCGTAAGCAAACTTTTTATAACACTCTATTGGTGCTTTAAATCAAAAAAGCTGTTGCATTTTGGTGAAATTTGTGGTATAATTACTTGTGTCTATTTTAATTATTGTTTATTTTACCGACCACGAAAAAATGGTCGGTGCAGTGAAAGGAAAGATTTATTGTATGAAAAAACTAATGCTTGGAAACGAGGCGTTTGCAAGAGGTCTGTATGAGGCAGGCTGTAAGGTTGTATCATCTTACCCTGGTACTCCGTCAACTGAGATAACAGAAGCTGTTGCAAAATATGACGAGGTATATGCTGAGTGGGCGCCTAATGAAAAGGTGGCAATGGAAGTGGCTCTTGGCGCTTCTATAGGTGGTGCAAGAAGCTTTTGTGGAATGAAGCACGTTGGTCTTAATGTTGCTGCTGACCCTCTTTACACAGCAGGCTATACAGGTGTAACGGCAGGTATGGTAATAGCTGTCGCCGATGACCCTGGTATGCACTCGTCACAGAACGAGCAGGATTCACGTCACCATGCTATCGCTTCTAAGACAATGATGATAGAGCCTTCCGATTCAGGAGAGTGCAAGGAGTTTGCTAAGGCTGCTTTCGAGCTTTCTGAAAAGTTCGATGTTCCTGTTATCGTAAGACTGTCCACCAGAGTTTCTCACTCTCAGTCAGCCGTTGAGCTTTGCGAGAGAGAGGAAAGGGAGAATATCCCATATGAAAAGAATATCCAGAAGTATGTTATGATGCCTGGTAACGCTATCCGCCGTCACCCTGTTGTTGAGGCAAGAATGAAGGCTATCGCTGATTATGCCGAAACTTCACCGCTCAATAAGGTAGAGATGAACGATACAAAGATAGGTGTTATCACAAGCGGTATCTCATATCAGTATGCTAAAGAGGCTCTGGGCGACAAGGCTTCATATCTCAAACTCGGTATCGTAAACCCAATGCCAATTCAGATAATAAAGGACTTTGCCGCAAAGTGCGAAAAGGTCTATGTAATCGAGGAACTTGACGATGTTATCGAAACACACTGCAAAAAGAACGGTGTGAACGTTATCGGCAAGGAGCTTTTCAGCCTTATGGGCGAGATATCACAGACTATCGTTGCTGAAAAGATACTTGGCGAGAAGCCTGAGTATATCACATTTGAGGATAACGTGCCTGTAAGACCTCCTGTTATGTGTCCGGGATGTCCACACAGAGGTCTGTTCTATTGCCTGCATAAGCTGGGCGTTATGGTATCAGGCGATATCGGCTGTTACACTCTCGGCGCAACAGCTCCGCTTTGTGCTATGGATTCAACTATCTGCATGGGTGCTTCTATCAGTGGACTTCACGGCTTCAACAAGGCAAGGGGTGCAGAGGCTGAGAAGAAGTCTGTTGCCGTTATCGGTGACTCTACATTCATGCACAGCGGTATGACAGGTCTTGTGAACGTTGCATATAACTCCACAAATTCAACTGTTATCATTCTCGATAACTCTATTACAGGTATGACGGGTCATCAGCAGAACCCTACGACCGGTAAAAACCTTAAGGGCGACCCTGCTTATGCCGTTGACCTTGAAATGCTCTGCCATTCACTTGGTATCAAGAGCGTAAGAGTCGTTGACCCATATCACATGGCTGAAACAGAAGCTGTTATCAAGGAAGAGCTTGCCAAGGAAGAACCAAGCGTTATTATTTCAAGACGTCCATGCGCACTTCTTAAATATGTAAAGCACAATCCACCGCTCAAGGTAAACAAGGATAAGTGCGTTGGCTGTAAGCAGTGCTTGAAGATAGGCTGTCCTGCTATATCTATCCATGACGGCAAGTGCGTTATCGACCATACACAGTGCGTAGGCTGCGGCATATGCAAGGAAATGTGTAAGCTGGGTGCGATATGCGACTAATGATAACATATATTTCGAGGTGTAAATAATGAAAACAAGATCAATTATGATAGTGGGCGTAGGCGGACAGGGCTCTCTGCTTGCGTCAAGAATAATAGGAAACGTGCTTCTTTCACAGGGCTTTGATGTAAAGGTCAGCGAGGTACACGGAATGAGCCAGCGTGGCGGCTCTGTTGTTACATACGTTAAGTACGGCAGCGAGGTATGCTCACCTGTAGTTGAAAAAGGCGAAGCTGATATCATCATCAGCTTTGAACAGCTTGAAGCCGCAAGATATGTTTCATATCTCAAGAAGGGCGGACATATCATCACTTCAACTCAGCAGATAGACCCAATGCCTGTTATCACAGGTGCGGCTGTTTATCCTGAGGATATCATAGGCAAGCTTAAAGCAGAGGGCGTTGACGTTATCGCTGTTGACGCACTGGCACTTGCAGAGCAGGCTGGTACTGCAAAGGCTTCAAACGTTGTTCTCATGGGCGTTGTGTCAACTAAAATGGCTTTTGACGAGGACGTTTGGCAGAAGGCTCTTGAAAACTGTGTTCCTGCAAAGTTTCTTGAATTGAATAAAAAGGCGTTCGCTCTCGGCAGAGAGGTAAAATAATGGACGAGATAAGCGGTCTTATCATAAAAATGACCGAGTTTTTCAGCGGCGACCCTAAACGTATACAGCACTTTATAAAGGTGCATACCTTTGCCCGTGTTATCGGCAGGGCAGAGGGACTTGATATATGCACTATGTACTGTCTTGACGTTGCGTCGGTGGTGCATGATATAGGCATAAAGCCTGCGGAGGAGAGATACGGCAAGGGTCACTGCGGCGGAAAGCTTCAGGAACAGTTAGGTCCTGAGCCTGCACGGAAAATGCTCACAGAGCTTGACTTTGACGAGGATATCATAGACAGGGTGTGCTTTCTTATTGCACATCATCACACCTATGAGGGCGCCCAGGGGCTTGACTGGCAGATACTCTTGGAAGCCGATTTCCTTGTGAACGCTTTCGAGGACAGCCTTTCCAAAGAGAGCATAAAAAGCTTCCGTGACAAGGTGTTCAAAACGAAAACAGGCATAAAAATGCTTGAAGATATGTACGGCGTATGATACTTGTGCAAAGTTGATACCCGAGTAATATGACCGAAACCATTTTAACAGGAGGTGTGTTCCAATGGGAAAATATTGGAACGAAGAGATCGAGTGCATGGCGCACGAGGACATGAAAAAGCTCCAGAGCGAAAGACTTGTCAAGCAGGTCAAACACGTCTGGGACAATGTGCCATACTACAAGAAGCTTATGGAAGAAAAGGGCGTAACGCCTGATGATATCCACGGCATTGAGGACCTGCACAAGCTGCCGTTCCTTTCAAAGGCTGATCTGCGTGAGGCTTATCCTTACGGTCTGCTTGCAAAGCCGCTTTCAGAGTGCGTGAGAATACATTCTACAAGCGGAACCACAGGCAAGAGAGTTGTGGCTTTCTACACTCAGCATGATATCGACCTTTGGGAAAATTGCTGTGCAAGAGCTATAGTTGCCGCAGGCGGAACAAAAGACGACGTTTGCCACGTTGCATATGGCTATGGACTTTTTACAGGCGGAGCAGGTCTTAACGGCGGCTCTCATAAGGTGGGCTGTCTTACTCTGCCGATGTCATCAGGAAACACGGAAAGACAGATACAGTTCATGCAGGACCTTGGTTCGACTATCCTTTGCTGTACTCCGTCATATGCCGCATATATAGGTGAAACTGTAAAGGAAATGGGCATAAAGCCGGAGGAGCTTACACTTAAAGCTGGTATCTTCGGTGCTGAGCCTTGGACGGAGGAAATGCGTCACGAGATAGAGAATCTTCTTGGTATCAAGGCTTACGATATCTATGGTCTGACAGAAACAAGCGGTCCTGGCGTAGCTTTCGAGTGCGAAGCACAGTCTGGTATGCACATCAATGAGGACAACTTTATCGCAGAGATAATCGACCCTGACACAGGCGAGGTGCTTCCTGAAGGCTCAAAGGGCGAGCTTGTATTCACAAGTATCACAAAGGAAGCTTTCCCTCTGCTGAGATACAGAACAAGAGATATTTGTATTCTTACAAGAGAGAAATGCTCATGTGGCAGAACTCTCGTCAAAATGTGCAAGCCAATGGGCAGAAGCGACGATATGCTCATCATTAAGGGCGTAAACGTGTTCCCATCGCAGATAGAGTCAGTGCTTCTTAAGATATCAAAGGCAAGCCCTAACTATCAGATAGTCGTTGACAGGGTGAACAATTCTGATACTTTCGAGATAAGAGTCGAGCTTAATGACGATATGTTCTCTGATACTGTCAAGTCTATCGAGGATCTTGAAAAGAAGATATCCAACGATATCCATAATATCCTTGGCATCAAGGCGAAGATAAGACTTGTTGAGCCAAAGAGCATTCCACGTTCTGAGGGCAAGGCAGTAAGAGTTATCGACAAGAGAAAGCTTGTCTAAAAGACAGGGGGTAATTTTATGACAGTAAAACAGCTTTCGGTTTTTATTGAAAACAGACCTGGCAGATTGTCTGCCGTTACAAAAATACTTGGGGATAATGATGTGAATATCCGTGCAATGTCCCTTGCTGACACAAAGGATTTCGGTATTCTCAGACTTATCGTTGACGATTTTGAAAAAGCAGTTTCAGCCTTGAAAACAGAGGGCTTTTCCGTTACCACCACTCAGGTGCTTGCAGTGGAGATAAATGACCGCCCAGGCGGACTTTCAGAAGCAATGAAAGCTCTCTACAATGACAACATCAGCGTTGAGTATATGTATTCTGCATTCATAAACACTAAGGAAAACACGGCTTATCTTATCCTTAGAGTAGAGAACGTTACAGCCGCTCTGGAAGCTTTGAGTGAAGCAGGATTTGCACTTATCTCACAGCAGGAATTGGCAAGCATCTAGCTGATTAGTGAATACTAACTGAAAAATCACTTAAAATCTATGTGAAATTTTTATGAAATGCCGAAAACCTCTTGATTTTTTCAGAAAATGTGTTATTATATAAGTATAGTATTTGATATGATACTTGTAGAATTTATGCAAGGAGGTCTGTGAAAATGGCTTATAAGATTAGTGATGAGTGCATCGGCTGCGGCGCTTGCATGGACGCATGTCCAGTAGGAGCTATCTCCGAGGCTGACGGTAAGTGTGCTATTAACGCTGACGAGTGCATCGACTGCGGTTCTTGCGCAGGTACTTGCCCTGTAGGAGCACCTCAGGCTGAGTAATTTACTTAAACTAAGAGAAAACGTCTGTCATATGGCAGGCGTTTTTTTGTACTTGTTTTTTGTGTATTAGTTTTCAGCACACTATCATAAAACTGTCACATTGGCGGAGTATGATATAAATACAATAAGAGAAAGACAAAAAGATGAAATTTACACATATACTTTTTTCTCCATATATACTTCATATACTTCAAAAAGGGAACGTTGGCTTGTGTCAGCGTTCTTTTTTTGCGTGGGTGATTTTGTGGATAGATATGTAAAATATCGTGGGAAATATGGGCTTTTGTAACGCAGGTGTCCGTTTTTCGGTATTATTAATAAAAGTTTTGCGAAATTTGTTAAAAGTGATAAAAATAGAACCCTTATTGTCGTTCCTGGGATATAAAATGTACAATGGTTGTAACTTGACGTTCATATAAACTTCATAAACGAGCGAAAAAACGGCTTGAAAATTACAATTTGATTACAATGCCTCTTGACTTTTGTAACCTTATTCATTATAATATGGTGTAGTTTATCACATTTGAAAGGAGCGTTCTGAATTGGGTTATTTGAAGTCGGGGATATCCCGCTGTGTGGCTGTGCTTTCTGCCTGCGGAGTTGTGACAGTATCTGCTGTGACTTTTGCGACACTTGATAAAAACGTTATCCAGCCATGTGCGGTCATGCCGCCTGAAAATGCAAAGGTCATTTCTGCTGTTTCTGACAAGGAAACATCTGAGCAGATCGGGGATATCACAACTGTTCTTACAACATCAGCCGTCAAGGAAACTGCGAAAAATTCTCAGACCGAGGCTGTAAAGGCTGTAAAAACTGCAAAAAGCGAAACAACAAAGGCAACAAAGCCAGCTTCCGAAACAGCTTTGAGATCAGAGAGCGTAACGACCTCTGTAATATCACAGAAGCCAGCGTCAGTGTCCGCAGTGCAGAGCGTGACTTCCGCTGACACAAAGCTTAGCATATCAGTAAGCCTTGTGACAAAGAAAACTCAGCAGGCTTCAAAGTCTGAAACAAAGGTTTCTGCTGTTACTTCCGCCCCTGTCAGCACTACTGACAGCGATACTGTTGCCTCAAAGGCTACAAAAAAGACTACAACAGTGAAAACTACTACCGCTGCAAAGACAACAACTGCCCCTGTTACGACCACAACGTCTGCGGTGACTACTACCAAGAAAAAGACCACCACCACTAAGGTGACTACAACTAAAAAGCCTGTTACAACTACAACCACTGCGCCTGTTGTCGACAACGGCAAGACACCTGCACAGCGACTTAATTCTGCAATTCTTGATCCAAAGGCGACGCTCAGCGCAAAGGAAGAAAAGATACTTCTGAAATATCTCAATAAGATAATATCAGATGATATGACAAACTACGAAAAGGCTGTGGCTTGCTACGATTATATTATAAAGAACACGGTCTACGATTACGGCGGCTGGGCAAATCCTGTCAAAGCTGTTCTTGAGGACGGTTACGGCACTTGCACAGAGTATTCTTATGTTTACGCCGCAATGCTTAACTACATAGGCTTTGACGCAAAGACCGTTGACGGCAAGACCGCTATGGCGGCAGGCGGTTACGGCTATCATATGTGGGTGGAGGTAACGATAAACGGTCAGGTATATGTTATGGATCCTCAGGTGGACGATAACATGAGCTGGGGAGCGTATATCTCCCATGACCGCTTCTGCAAGACCTACAGCGAGGTCAAGAACAAGTATATAAAAGACTGATATTTTATCGGGTAGAGTTATCTGCCCGATATTTTTTTTACTGTGTTTGCGTGTAGTTTGTTTGCAGTACGTTTATTTGTACATTAAATGAGAATATCCGGCACTCTTTTTGTGACAAATTTTTCAGCCTATCCTATAGACAAAAGGAAAAAAGCGTGATATAATTATTCTTGATACATTGTCGGCAAATGCCGAACGTCATTTTGTACAGGAGGATAATTGATGACGGAAAATTCCACAACAATAAAGAAAAAGCCTGCGACATCAGTGAAGAAAAACAGCTCTGTCAAAGGTTCGTCAAAGAATAAGAAAAGAAAGAAAAAACGCAACAATATCGGCATTATCTGCGGCACTGCGGCAGCGGCTATCGTGATAGTTGTGGGCGGAGGATATTTCATTGGAAGAGCTTACTATAGCAACAGATTTCTGAGCGGCACAACAGTGAATGGCGTTGACGTGGGCGGAAGGACATTTGAACAGGCTTGCGACCTGCTCGGGGTGAACGATATGCCTTATGAGCTTACGGTCAAAACTATCGACGGCACGCCTGTTGTTTTCAAGACGGCTGATTTTGATTACAGACTAAGCGGCAAGGACGAGCTTCAGAAGATCTATGACAGCGTGAACAGAAAAACATGGTTCTCGGGATTTATACAGAACTCCACCTATAGCTTTAATGAGGACATCACATTTGATGTTGAGAAGCTTCAGAAGCTTGTGGAGAAAGCAAACTGGGGCGATGTTGAAACTGCCGATGCAAAGCTTGGCCTTAACGAGGATAAGACGGCTTATGTTATCACCCCTGAGGTGCAGGGAAACAAGATAACCGATATGAAAAAGCTTGAAGCTTATGTTACGCAAAGCGTGGCGGCAGGTGAGCTTAGCGTTGAGCTTGACAAGGATACAGGTTGTTATTCTCTTCCAAAGGTGAAGAGCGCAGACCTTGAGGACGATTGCAAGAAACGAAATGATGTTTTCCAACTTTCTGTCACATACGATTTTGACTACACCACAGAAACTCTCACGGGCGAGGAGCTTATGAAGATGATAAAGCTCAAAGATGACGGAAGCTACACCGTGGATAGAAAGAAAGCCATGGAGTATGTGGAAAAGCTCGCAAAGAAGTATGATACATATAATACTAAGAGAAAATTCCACGCCACTTTGCAGGGCGACATAATCGTGCCGACAAGCTCTGATGCTAAATACGGCTGGTGGATAGATCAGGAAAAGACTTGTGACGATCTTGTGGATATGCTTGAAAAGGGCGAGAGCGTTGACAAGGTAGACCCTATCTATTACAGTACCGGTTATTATGACTTTACAGGCGTTGAGTCTGCGAGAAGCAAGGACGATGATATAGGCGACACTTATATTGAGATAGACCTTACCGACCAGCACTTGTGGTATTATGAAAAGGGCAAGAAAAAGCTCGATACCTATATAGTTTCAGGTCAGACCACATCTAAGGCGAGAACAACTCTCCCCGGTGTTTATAAGCTGTGGTCAAAGGAGACCAACAAGCGTATGAAAGACACAAATGCCGACGGCGACGAGTGGGATACAAAGTGCAACTTCTGGAACAACGTTTCTCTCTGCGGAATAGGTCTTCACGATTCAACGTGGCGAGGCGGATATTTCGGCGGTGAGATATACAAATACAACGGCTCTCACGGCTGTATAAATATGAGCTATGACGACGCCAAATATGTTTATGACAACGTGCCTTACGGTACGCCTGTTGTTATGTACTACAAGTCTGCGGATAAATAATAAGGACGGTCAAGGTATCATGCCTTGACCGCTTTTTGTAAGGAGTGTTTTTTATGGAAAAGATATTATACAGAGAGGGCTTTACGGCTGAGGAGCTTCCAAATGAGGTGATCGAGCGTATCAAAGGCGTTTCCTATAAGGAAAATCCTTATGTGAAGCTGGGCGACCTTGCCTATCTGCGTGTGAGATATTATGACTTTGAGCATAAGGTGCAGTCGGGGGAGCTTATCGTGGCGAGGAAGCTTGCGCAGGAGGTTCTGGATATCTTCTATGAGCTTTTCGAGGGCGGTTATGAGATAGAAAAAATCAGGCTCGTGGACGAGTATGACGCTGATGATGAAAGGTCAATGGCGGATAACAATTCCTCTGCCTTCAACTATAGGGTGGTGGCTAATACCAACACTATTTCGGCTCACAGCTACGGCAGGGCGATAGACATAAACCCTCTTATAAATCCTTATATAGTGGGGAATAAGGTCATGCCTGCCAATGCTGCAGAGTATGCAGACCGTGACAAGGCTTTTGATCACAAGATTGACAGAACAGACCTTTGCTATTGCATTTTCAGGCGCCACGGCTGGAAATGGGGCGGTGACTGGAACAATTCTAAGGATTATCAGCATTTTTACAAAGAGTACGATTCTCCACTGAAAATGGCTGTAAATAAGCTGAAAAGAGCGTTGTTACGTTAGTTTGCAAGGTTTACCCAGGAAAACGATATGAAATCATAAGTTATATATGTATACTGATTAACTAAAAATTAATAGTGATTTTATGCAAGTTTTATCATTCGCTCTTGCATTTTGCCGTAATGTGTGTTATAATGATTAAGCCGTCAAAAAAGACGGCAAAAGGCTATTTTCTTGCGTTTGTGCGAAAAACCACGCTTTGAGTTTGTTTGCACTTATGCAGGATTGCAGGATTTTAATTTCTTCCTGCATAAAGTTTTGTTAAAAACAGCTAAAATCGGCTATGAGCCGTGAAATAACATACGTTGCTGAACGATAAGCTATAATTTTTTTACAGTTTGGCAGGAAAGGGTGATAAAAATGGAACGCATGGAGGATATGACTAATGTAAAAAGCCTGTATTCACCGAAATTCGAGCATGATAACTGCGGAATAGGTGCTGTTGTGAACATTAAGGGCAAAAAGAGCCACGATACTGTTGCAAATGCGCTGACTATCGTTGAAACGCTTGAGCATCGTGCTGGTAAGGACGCAGAGGGCAAAACAGGTGACGGAGTAGGTATCCTGCTTCAGATCTCACATAAATTCTTCAAGAAGATCGCCGCCGCTGAGCTTGGCATCACGCTTGGCGAGGAGAGAGATTATGCTGTTGGTATGTTCTTCTTCCCACAGAACGAGCTTGCGAGAAATCAGGCAAAGAAGATGTTTGAGATAATCGCCGAAAAAGAGGGTCTGGAGATCCTTGGCTGGAGAGTCGTTCCTGCAAAGCCTGAGGTGCTTGGCAAGAGAGCTGTAGAGTGTATGCCTGCCATAATGCAGTGCTTCATCAAGCGTCCAAAGGGCGTTAAAAAGGGTCTTGACTTTGACCGCAAGCTATATGTTGCAAGACGTGTGTTCGAGCAGTCAAACGAGGACACCTATGTTGTATCACTTTCAAGCAGAACTATAGTATATAAAGGAATGTTCTTGGTGCAGGATCTCAGAAAGTTCTTCCCTGACCTTCAGGATAAGGACTACGAGTCTGCTATCGCTATGGTACATTCAAGATTTTCTACCAACACAAACCCAAGCTGGCAGAGAGCGCATCCTAACAGAATGATCGTTCACAACGGTGAGATAAACACTATCAGAGGCAATGCTGATAAAATGCTCGCTCGTGAGGAAACGATGAAGTCTGAGCATTTGAAGGGCGACCTTGATAAGGTCACACCTGTTGTAAACACAGAAGGCTCTGACTCTGCAATGCTCGACAACACACTTGAGTTTTTGGTCATGAGTGGAATGGATCTGCCGCTGGCTGTCATGATAACGATCCCTGAGCCATGGGATAACAACGGCACGATGAGTCAGGCTAAGAAAGACTTCTATCAGTATTACGCAACTATGATGGAGCCATGGGACGGACCTGCTTCTATCCTTTTCTCTGACGGAGATATCATGGGTGCAGTGCTTGACAGAAACGGTCTGCGTCCGTCAAGATATTATATCACAAAGGACGGCAATCTTATCCTTTCATCTGAGGTTGGCGCACTTCCTATCCCGTCAGACAATATCGTTGAAAAGGAAAGACTTCGCCCAGGCAAAATGCTTCTTGTTGATACTGTTCAGGGTAGAGTTATCGACGATGACGAGCTTAAGGAATACTATGCTTCAAAGCAGCCTTACGGCGAGTGGCTTGACAGCAACCTTGTCAGACTTAAAGATCTTAAGATACCAAACATCAAGGTAGAGGAACACGGCTACGAGGAAAGACAAAGACTTCAGAAAGCTTTTGGCTATACCTATGAGGACGTTATGACATCTATCCTGCCAATGGCAAAGAACGGCTCTGAGTCTATTGCCGCTATGGGTACAGACAGCCCGCTTGCGGTGCTTTCAAAAGAGCCTCAGCCACTGTTCAACTACTTCAAACAGCTCTTTGCGCAGGTAACAAATCCGCCTATAGACGCTATCAGAGAGGAAATAGTTACCTCCACAACTGTCTATATTGGCGAGGACGGCAACATTCTTGAAGAAAAGCCTGAGAACTGCAAGGTAATGAAGATACACGACCCTATCCTTACCTCAACAGATATTCTTAAAATAAAGAATATGCACATTCCTGGCTTTAAGGTAGCTGTTATCCCTATACTTTATTATAAGAACACAAGACTTGAAAAGGCTATAAACAGACTTTATATAGAAGCAGACAAGGCGTTCAGCGAGGGTGCAAATATCCTTATCCTTTCAGACAGGGGAGTTGACGAGAACCACCTTGCTATCCCGTCGCTGCTTGCAGTATCAGCACTTCATCAGCACCTTGTTGTTACAAAGAAGAGAACATCTCTTGCTATTATCCTCGAAAGCGGCGAGCCTAGAGAAGTTCATCACTTTGCAACTCTGTTGGGCTACGGTGCTTCCGCTATCAACCCTTATCTTGCTCAGGAAACTATCCACGAGCTTATTGCCGACGACCTTCTCGATAAGGATTACTATGCCGCTGTTGACGATTATAATGCGGCTGTTCTCCATGGTATCGTAAAGATAGCTTCAAAAATGGGTATCTCTACTATACAGTCATATCAAGGCTCACAGATATTCGAGGCTATCGGTATCGGTCAGGACGTTATAAACAAGTATTTCACAGGTACTGTCAGCAGAATAGGCGGTATCACAATATCTGATATCGAAAAGAACGTTGACAGACTTCATACATCGGCCTTCGACCCTCTTGGACTTGGCACAGACACAGAGCTTGAATCAAGAGGAAGCCACAAGTTCAGAAGCGGCAAGGAGGAGCATCTCTACAATCCTCAGTCTATCTATCTGCTCCAGCAGGCTGCAAGGACTGGCGACTATGAAACATACAAGAAGTATTCAAAGCTTATCTCTGAGGAAATGGACCCTGTGAACATCAGAGGTCTTATGGATTTCAACTTTGCTGAAAATCCTGTTCCGCTGGAGGAAGTTGAGAGCGTTGACTCTATTGTAAGAAGATTTAAGACGGGCGCTATGTCCTACGGCTCTATCTCGCAGGAAGCTCATGAAGCACTTGCTATCGCAATGAACAGACTTCACGGCAAGTCAAACTCAGGCGAGGGCGGTGAGAGCCTTGACAGGCTTCTCACAAAGGGTACTTCTGAGGACAGATGTTCAGCTATCAAGCAGGTGGCTTCGGGACGTTTCGGCGTAACTTCAAGATACCTCACATCTGCTGATGAGATACAGATAAAAATGGCACAGGGCGCAAAGCCTGGCGAGGGCGGTCATCTCCCTGGCAAAAAGGTTTATCCATGGATAGCTAAAACAAGACACTCAACACCTGGAGTTTCGCTTATCTCACCTCCGCCACACCACGATATCTACTCTATCGAGGACTTGGCGCAGCTTATCTATGACCTGAAAAACGCAAACAAGAACGCAAGAATTTCTGTAAAGCTCGTTTCTGAGTGCGGTGTTGGTACAGTTGCGGCAGGCGTTGCAAAGGCTGGCGCAGGCGTTATCCTTATCTCAGGCTATGACGGCGGTACAGGTGCGGCTCCGAGAAACTCTATCTACAATGCAGGACTTCCATGGGAGCTTGGACTTGCAGAAGCACATCAGACCCTTATCAAGAACGGTCTTAGAAACAAGGTCGTTATCGAAACAGACGGCAAGCTCATGACAGGCCGTGATGTTGTTATCGCAGCGATCCTTGGCGCAGAGGAGTTCGGCTTTGCAACAGCTCCGCTGATAACACTTGGCTGTGCAATGATGAGAGTATGTAACCTCGATACTTGCCCGTTCGGTGTTGCAACACAAAACCCTGAGCTTAGAAAGAAGTTCCCCGGCAAGCCTGAATATGTAATGAACTTTATGATATTCGTGGCTTCCGAGCTTAGAGAATATATGTCAAAGCTTGGCGTAAGGACAGTTGACGAGCTTGTGGGAAGAATTGACCTTATCAAGCCAAAGGCTGGTATCACTGGCACTGCGGCACAAGTTGACCTTTCTAATATCATCAACTCTGATTACGTTTCAGAAAAGGTGGAATACAACAAGAAATCCAAGTATGACTTCAAGCTTGAAAACACTCTTGATGAAAAGGTACTCATGAAGGAGTTCGAGAAAAATCTGGGTAGCGGTGAGAAGAAGTCCATCACAGTAAATGTCAAGAACACAGACCGTTCATTCGGTACTATCTTCGGCTCAGAGATAACAAGAAAGTATTACAACACACTTGCTGACGATACATACAAGATAGTCTGCAACGGTTCAGGCGGACAGAGTTTCGGTGCATTTATCCCGAATGGTTTGACCCTCGAGCTTGTGGGCGACTCTAACGACTATTTTGGCAAGGGACTTTCAGGCGGTAAGCTCGTTGTTTATCCTCCGAAGGATTCCACTTTCAAAGCCGAGGACAATATCATTATCGGTAACGTTGCACTTTACGGCGCAACAAGCGGTAAGGCGTTCATCAACGGTGTTGCAGGCGAGCGTTTCTGCGTAAGAAACTCAGGCGCAGTGGCAGTTGTCGAGGGCGTTGGCGACCACGGCTGTGAGTATATGACAGGCGGCTGTGTGGTAGTTATCGGCAAGACGGGCAAAAACTTTGCGGCAGGTATGTCGGGCGGTGTAGCTTACGTTCTTGACGAGGACAGACACCTTTACACAAGACTCAACAAGGAAATGGTACTTTTCTCTGAGGTCAAGGAGAAGTACGATATCATTCAGCTCAAAGACCTTATCCAGCAGCACGTTGACGCAACAGGCTCTGAAAAGGGCAAGCGTATTCTTGATAACTTTGAGGAATATCTGCCTAAGTTCAAGAAGATAATCCCTCACGATTACAAGAAGATGATGTCTGCTATAGCTTCAATGGAAGAAAAGGGTATGAGTAGTGATCAGGCGCAGATAGAAGCATTCTATCAGATCATCAACGGCAAGCAGTAAGCCTGCGCACATGAGATATTGTACTTTTAAAATCGAAAGGAGGATATACTTGCCGTGAAAGCAAGTATAGTTGAGATATGGGAAAGCCAACTGGTTTTATGGACTATAAGCGTGAGGACGCAGCAGCGTTCTCCGTTGAGGAACGTATAAAGAATTTTAATGAATTTCACACTCCTCTTTCAAAGGAGGAGCAGCAGAAGCAGGGCGCAAGATGTATGGACTGCGGTGTGCCGTTCTGTCAGGCAGGAATGAAGATAGGCAACGCATTTTCAGGCTGTCCGCTTAACAATCTTATCCCTGAATGGAACGACCTTATATACAAGGGCAACTGGGAGCAGGCATATTACAGACTTCATATGACGAACAATTTTCCTGAGTTCACATCAAGAGTTTGTCCTGCACTTTGCGAAAAAGCCTGCACCTGCGGAGCTAATGGCGACGCTGTTACCACAAAGGCTAACGAATACGGCATTATTGAAAATGCCTATGCCTGCGGATATGCTTCAGCAAGAGTGCCAAAGGTAAGAACGGGAAAGACTATCGCTGTTATAGGCTCAGGCCCGTCAGGTCTTGCTGCCGCTGATCAGCTCAATCAGAGAGGTCACAGTGTAACAGTTTTCGAGCGTGAGGACAGAGTGGGCGGTCTGCTTATGTATGGCATACCGAACATGAAGCTTGAAAAGCAGATTATCGAGCGTAAGATAAACATAATGAAAGAAGAGGGCATTGAGTTCCGCACAGGCGTTAATGTTGGCAAGGATATCACAGCGGCTGAGCTTCTCAAGGACTTCGACAGAGTAATACTTTGTTGTGGTGCTTCAAACCCTAGAGATATCAAAGCCGAGGGCAGAGATGCAAAGGGTATCTATTTTGCAGTGGATTTTCTGAAATCCACAACTAAGGCGCTGCTGAACGGCGGCCTTACGGATAAAAACCACATTTCCGCAAAGGGCAAGAACGTCATGGTAATAGGTGGCGGAGATACAGGAAATGACTGCGTTGGTACAAGCGTAAGACATGGCGCAAAGAGCGTTTTGCAGCTTGAAATGATGCCAAAGCTTCCTGACACGAGAGCCGAGAACAACCCATGGCCACAGTGGCCAATGGTCTGCAAGACAGATTACGGTCAGGAGGAAGCTATCGGTGTGTTCGGTCATGACCCGAGAGTTTATCAGACAACTGTCAAGGAGTTTCTCAAAGACAAAAAGGGCAATCTTAAGGGCGCAGTGCTTGTAAAGCTCTCCCCTGAGAAGGACCCTAAGTCAGGCAGAACGATAATGAAGCCTGTTGAGGGCAGCGAATACAAGGTAGAAACCGAGCTTGTTCTTATTGCGGCAGGCTTTCTGGGATCTGAAAGCTATCTCACAAAGGCTTTTGGCGTTGAGGTAGACGGCAGAACGAATATCGCAACAGCCGACGGCACACATCAGACAAACGTGAAGAACGTCTTTGCCGCAGGCGACGTGCGCAGAGGACAGTCACTTGTAGTATGGGCTATCAGAGAGGGCAGAGATGTTGCCCGTGAGGTGGATAAGAGCCTTATGGAGTATACAAATCTGTAATACGAGGTAAAAATATAACACCGTCCGAGGAGTTCGGGCGGTGTTTTTTGTGTGTAGGGTATCATACCCATGGGCGGCGACAAAAAATCCGCTACCATAAATGATAGCGGATTTGGGTGCAGGGACACGTCCCTGCTGTCTTGCTGATACCAAATGGATGCTCAGTTCAAACATCCAATTTTACGCTGCCAATCAATCTTCGTTATACTCATCTATCATTCTGCAGTACTCTTTTTCCTCGCAGTCAATATAATCCTTAGCGAACTGCTCCGCTTCTTCGAGACTGTTTTCCAGCAGTTCAAAATCCACAGTAGCCGAAAAAATATCTATCTCAAGCTGTTCGGACTCATCTGCAAAAACTTCAATAGTAAAACCCTCACAACGGACATCATTTCCATCCTTATCCTCCCGAAGCAGATCACTGTCGGGAGTTATTTTTACATGAAACCCTTTGTATTTCAAACCGCAAACCTCCTTAAAATTTCATCTGAAAATCATCAATGTCGTAATATCCATCATAATCTTCCGCACAATATTCTTCGTCAAATTCATCATTTACCATATGTTCAATCTGCAGTGAATTTTCCAAAGCTGTCTGAAGATAACTTTTATCTAAACCGTTTTCTCTATACCCCTGCAAAATCGTATTGTAATACTGTCTACTCGGAGGAGCGATCTCTCCTTGGTTCATCAGATACGCCATACCCTCAACTTCTTTGCCGTCCAGCTCAAAAGACATTTTTTCTTGCCTGTAAAGTCTCGGATAACCCTCATAGCGATTTAAAGCTGGCAAATCTCTGTCGTCAAGCTCCCAGATCAGAACAGGAACGCTTGCTCCTTTTTTCGGAACAATAGTCGCAACGCCTCTGAATTCCAACTCAAAATCCTTAATCTCAGATGTTCCCGCAACCCTTGAATGCGGACATCTGTATGCCATCTGTTGCAAATTAATGTTGCTGCCGTATGCAATATATAACTGTTTGTTTTTCATCTTCGACCTCCGATCTACATAGCCATTTCTATGTCTAAATCTTGATTTTCTTCAAAGCCCTCACATTCGCTCTCTGTCGGCTCAGAAATCTCATCGGGTACATTTTCGTTTAACTCCCGAATCTCGCTTACAGGCTCAACACGCTGCTCACGGGCGGCGATACGCTCCTGTCTGAGCCTTTCTCGCTGAGCTATGGCTTGCTCGGGATTTTTCCAAGCAATATTGCCCTCAAGATGAGAAAGCAAGTGTTTGCGGCAGTTCTTGAATTCCTGTCCGTTCAGTCCTATCCGGATAAGCCATGTTCTGAACGTATAACGAGGATTTTCACTTTGCGTTACCCGTGGGCTTGCAGATTTCTGCGTTAACGCCTGATTGCTGACCGCCAGAACCAGCGAAATATACGCCCTGAGCACGCCTGCATTCAGGCAGCTGTTGAAAGCTCTCACTTCAATATTGTTATCCGTAAAGACGGGATGTAAATTTAAACACCTGTACCGTGACGGATCGTAATGTGAGTGATAATCGGCGTCATCTCCGTACCAAAGCCGTTTTATGGTCTGTAAACTCGTCGGCTTTCTTCTGTTCAATTCTTCAAGAAAGTGCTTATCTACCTTTTTGCAATAATTCCGTTCACGGTTTGAATCTACCTGTAAAGCCTGATACAGCATATCCTCCTTGCTTGCAAAAATATTTACAAGATTTCTAAGCTTTTGCGCGTCATACGGAGAAAAATCAATGTGAATATGAATTCCTGTGGACTCGTTGCAAATGCCTCCGCTTCGGCGAATAGAACGAACGACCTCCTGAAGCGTCGGCATATCCTCGTATTCCAGAATCGGAGTTACAAGCTCCACAGAATACAGCTTTGAAGCCGAAGAGCCGTTCTTCGTTGTACATCGTATACTTGCGTCGGACATGATCTTCCATGTTCTGTTTTTACTGTCTTTAACATCATATCTGTCATAACTGCCGCCGTAATGCTCCGGCGAACCGCCCAAAACCTTTGCCACCGCCTTTGCCGCTGACGATCTTGTTAAGCCGGTGCATTCAATTTCAACTCCGTAACGTTGGTTTTTTATTCCCTCAAAATTTTTCGCCATTTAATTTTCACCTCGTTTCCGAAAAAAACAGCCTGCAGATTTCTCCGCAAGCTGTTTTCACATTATTCAATTTCCGTTCTGACTTCATACCCGCCCTTGAAGATCACCAGTATTTCGGTTTTACTTAAGACTTTTACACATTCGATGAGCTTTCTGATCAACACATTATCAAAGGTTTCCAACTCGAATTTTTCATGCTCTATCATGTCCGTGATCTTATCAAGCTTTTGCTGAGTTTCGGCAGAAGTTTTATTCTGCGATTTGAGCATTTCCAATCGTTCGCTTAACTCTTGTTCCTCGGCATAAAGCTTTGCAAACTCACTGTCAAGCTTGTCCTCGTCACAGCCGCCGGAAACTATCAGTCCGACCAGATCCGTTCTTGCTTGGTCGATCTCTTTCAGTCGCTTTTCAATCGAAAGTATTTCCTCCTGCCCCTGGCACTCCAACACCGATCCGATATTAGCTTTTAATATCCGAACAATATCGTCACGGCAGGAATAGTAGTTATTTATCGAACGAATAATTCCACGGTGCAGGTTTTCTTCCTTGATCGTAGGCGAATCGGGGCAGTATTTTTTACCGTGTTCCAGACGGCTGATACACCGCCAGACCACTTGCTTTTTCCCGTTTTTTGTCCATATTCTGCGCCTGTACGGAGTTCCGCAATTTCCGCATATCAACAATTCGGACAATGCATATTTTCCACTGTATTTTCCTTGCTCTGTTTTGGTATGATCGGATATTTTTCTTTTTGAACTTCGCCTTGCAATTTCCTGCTGTACTCGGTTAAAGGTATCACGATCGATTATGGGAGTATGATGATCTGTAATAAGATACATCGGGCGCTCTCCGTTATTTTTCACAACTTTGTGTGTAATGCAATCGACCGTGAAAGTTTTTTGCAAAAGTGCATCTCCCACATACTTCTCATTTTTCAGAATTCTCTGAATTTCACCCTTAGACCACTCACTTTTACCAGTTGCGGTAATTCTTTTTTGATTCATTAAGGTCTGAGCGATGTTATGTAAGGTATATCCGTCAAGATAAAGACTGAAGATCAACCGTACAGTTTCAGCCTCATTGGGAACTATCTCCGGCTTGCCGTCTGCACCTTTTTTGTAACCCAGCAGATATTTATACTGAAAGGACACCTTGCCCTCACGGTAGGCTTTTTCCTTTCCCCATGAAACATTTTTGCTTATGGATTCACTTTCAGCCTGTGCGAATGAACCGTACAAAGCAATCATAAACTCGCTTGTCATTGTCAGCGTGTTTATGTTTTCCTTTTCAAAAATCACGCCAATACCCAAGTCTTTAAGCTGTCGAACATATTCAAGGCAATCCACCGTATTTCGGGCAAATCTTGAAATTGATTTCGTTATCACAAGGTCGATCTTTTTGTTTTTGCACATTCTTATCATTCGGTTAAACTCTGTCCTTTTCTTTGTCTGAGTTCCGCTGATCCCTTCGTCGGCAAAAACTCCGGCAAGCGTCCATTCCTTTTTTCGGTTGATCAAATCGGTGTAATAGGCGATCTGTACCTGATATGAATTCTGCTGTTCCTCTTGTTCTGTGCTGACACGGCAGTATGCGGCAACTCTTAATTGGTGATATTTATCACGGTTTTCCGTTGTCTGCACTTTCGCAGGGATTACCGTTACATTCGGAGCTGTGGACATTTTTGTCATTCCTTTCTGTGATATTTTTGATGTGTACTCCGTTGATAAATTCAACCTCTATGGTACAAAAATGGCTTATCCAGATTCGTGAAATACACGCTTTGAATAAGCCAATATCTAATGTATTTAATTGCTCGTGGTCTTTAAGAACAGCCTTGATTTTCTCTGTTTTTTGCGGACTGTCGCTGTAGGTACAGCAGTCGTATTTCATTTCGGCAAGCTTGAAGATCTCAGATTTTATTCTTTCAAAATTGATCTGAGATACATCGGTCATCCGATTTATCTCATTCTGCTGACTGACTATGTCTGATGTCGGGGAATATGTGCTGACCTCTCCGCCGCATTCAATTAAACTTGGGTTTGCAGCAGCAGAGTTCAGAACAGTGATCACTGCTCCCATTATCATCTGATCTGTCATGCGATATTCAAATTTAAAGCAGTCGGGGTTTTCACAATTCCAGTATTCACGACCCTTGCCGTTGGTTTTTCTGAAAACCTTTTCTCCGCATTCGGCGCAGTATGTAACCTTTCGGATTTCCGATAGGTCTTCTGAAATTGTGCAAAGTGAATTTGCTTTTCTCACTCGCTTTTCATTTGCTTGTCTGAAGATATCCTCATCGATCAACTGCGGATATTTGTCAGTTCCCAGATACTTTTCATTTTCTATGATCCGCTTGACCATGTTTTTGTTCCAATGATCGGAATCACTGTTGTATCGGATTTTTTCGGACTCCATAAGCTTTGCAATCTGCAAAAGACTTTTGCCATTAAGATATTCGCTGAAAATTGTTGCAACTGCGTAAACCTCTTTAGGCTCGGTGGTTATTTCGCCGTTTTTCATGCAGTAGCCGAATGGGATTACTCTGTTTTTGAGCATATTAATTTCACCTCCGAAAACAACAATACCATAAAGCCTTTGAAATAGCTATATCCAAAGGCAATAAATTTATGATGTAGAAATTGTCTATTTTATCTTCTCATTAAATTTTAAACCGCCGATTAAGTGAAATTCCAGCTCATGCTGATTTATCACAACGATCTTTTCAACTATGCCCTCAAACGTCGACTCGTCAAATTCTGTTATTGGATTACTTTGTTTTTCAAAAAAGTCTATCAGCATTTCTATTTGGTCAATTGTTTCGTCCTCGTCATCGGAACGGGTAAGCTTTTTCAGTTCGGCCTGCAGCTTATTGATTTTTGCTGTAAGCTCCGTAGTCTGCTCAATGTATTTTACCTCGTCCAGAAACCCTTTGGTTTTCAGTCTTGCAAGGACGTGTGTCTGTTCACGAAGCTTGGCGGTTTGCTTGTGAATGTCCATTACCTGAGTTTTACTGCTGAGTTTTCGGAGTTTCAGATCATGCAGCGCTGTTTGAAAAGGTACAAGGATTTGTTTGTAATTGTACCAAAGTTTATTGCATAATCTGATAAAAGCAGAGTGGATATTATCTTGATTTATTGGTTTTACCGAGCACTTTTCTATTTCATCGGTATGAAGTCTGCAAACCCAATATATTTTTCCTCTGCAATTTTTCATACGGAAAGTAGTTCCGCATTCACCGCATTTGATTTTCTTGGACAGTATATTACCGCGGCTTTCATTCCGCTTATTTTCACCCCGAAGACGTATTAATTCCTGCACTCTGTCAAATACATCTTTTGAAATGACGGCTTCATGACATCCGGTGTAATAATACTGAGGTAATTCTCCTCTGTTCGGCAAATTTTTACGAGGCAAAACGGTTGTTGTAAACCGTTTCTGAAACAGCTGATCTCCGATGTATTTTTCATTTTTAAGCATAACTCTCACGGTAGGTCCTGTCCAGTGGCATGATCTACCTCTTTTTCCAATTCCCATTTCATTTAACATCTGAGCGATTTTTTCACTTCCGTATCCGTTCAGATACCAATCAAATATTTTTCTGACTATCCGGGCTTCATCCTGATTTAAGATCAATTCACCGTTGACAAGTTCATATCCAAACACCGAGTTGCACATTTTCATTGTGCCGTTTTCCATTCGCTTTTTTATGCTCCACCGCATATTCTGCGAAATCGAAGTCGATTCCTCCTGAGCCAGACCGCCCATTATTGTTATCATCATTTCATCGGTCATATTAGCTGTATCGATATTCTCTTTCTCGAAAAACACCGTAATACCAAGAGATTTCAGTTCACGAACGTTTTTCAGACAATCTTTAGTGTTTCGGGCAAATCGGCTGATAGACTTGGTGTATATCCTGTCTATCCTCCCTTTGCGGCAATCTTTTATCATTCTCTGAAACTCGTCACGCTTGTCCTCACGGGTACCTGTTATACCCTCGTCGGCGTACAGATCGATCAGTTCTTCCGTTTCGGAGTTCTCAAAAAACTGACTGTAGTATCTTGTCTGAGCCATAAAGGAATTAAGCTGATCTTCGCTGTCTGAACTTACTCTGCAATATGCGGCACAACGGATCTTCGTATTTTGTTCTTCTGTGATTGTCGGCTGTATTACCGTTACTGTCGGCATTTCCTCACACTCCTTTCAACCAACAAGGATACCACAAATTTTTTAGGAATGGTATCATCAAACTCAATGAATTTCTTTGTCCGAATCTGTGCAGTTTTCATGTTTGTCTGCTTGCCCTGCCGCTGTGCAAAGACACATTGCGGTCATGCCGATAAAAGCTCCGACAAGCAAGCCAATAAAAAATCCTAACATCTTAATACCTCCTTAAGCTGCATCTTTTGACGATACAAATTCTTTGTAAATATCTTCTGTGTTTCTGCGGTTGAAATTCTGTTTTTCGGTAGTTTCAAGAATTTCATCAAGCTTATCGGCAAACATTCTTGCCATAAAATCGCCGTATTCTGCTTGTCCGAATTTAGTCATCAAAATCCACTCCTATACTTATTTTCATTGCCTCATCGATTTTATTTATTATCCCGCTGTCCAATGAGCCTATATAGCTCCGAAGTCTGCTGCGGTCTATTGTCCTAATCTGCTCGGCAAGAATGACCGAATCTTTAGGCAGTATTTTTGAATTTCTTATGCAGATATGCGTAGGAAGCTTGTTTTTCTTAACTGTTGACAGCGGCAGAACCACAAGCGTGGGACTATGCCTGTTTCCGATATTGTTCTGAACCACCAGCACGGGACGAACACCGCCTTGCTCAGAACCGACTACGGGATCTAAATCTGCGTAAAAAATATCTCCTCGTTTGATCAGCATTTCATTTCGCCACCTTTTGCGGAACTTCAAAGCCTTTTTTGTTCCTAACGCAGTTATGAAACGGGCAGAAAAGAACATCAGCATTCTTGTCATACCACACACAACCATAACATGGGTGTTTGTTTGATAACCTGACTGTTGGTACAGGAATGTTTACTCCAAATTTATAAAAATCTGATTTCTCAGGAATATCGTTATCTTTCATATATCAGCCTCCTGACCTTTTATTTTTATATGTAACAGGCGGTCTGCAAAAGAATGCAAACCGCCTTATTAATTCGTTTTGCCTTCGTCTGATTCGTAAGTTTCAGACGAATTTCCGTGATATTTATCCTAGATACCCGTCACGGCGGAACATCGGGAACGATGAACAGCTTATTCATCTCATGAGCCTCTCACTCCACTATGGTTCTCATAGAGCCGCCCCCATTGCTTGAGTCTGTGGCTGGGCGGAAGTATCATTATCCTCCTGCGTTTCATCGCCTGCTTTGGTTGCTGTCCAAAGGTCTGAACGTCATATTGATCGCTCGCTCAACTGAGGTCGTGGCGTATGATTCATGCGGCTGCCGAGATTTTATACCGGCCGCAGGATTAACGTTTTCCCGATGCTGTTATTCTGTTGTCAAGATTCTCAGGGATTTGGATCGCTCCTTTTTCCCTTTCACCTTGTAGCCGATGAGAACACCCTTTTTATGCGTTTGAAAATTGACTTCTTAAAATTTCAGCAATTTTATCAATTACGCGGGATATATTCGACTGATTTCTTAGTAAAATTGACGAAATTTCATTTTGAGTGTACCCGTCAAATATGTACATTGTAAAAGCTTCACGCCAGATTTCCGGCAAGGACATGATCTGCGAATACACTTCCATGTCCTCAATCTCATCGATCCAGCCATAACGATTGTTTGTCGAATAATCATCATAAACCGTCAGCGTTCTGCTGTTTGAATTATCAAACAGTCCAACTGTTTTTTCTCTGTAACGCCGATTGGAGTTGAAAACCTCACGGTCAAACTCATAAATTTCCGCTATCTGTTTCTCAGTCATCCCTGCTTTTCTGTACTCCTCAGCGGTTTTCTGCCACTGTTCTTTAAATTTCTTTTCCTCCAAGCCATGATTATAGCTCATATTTTTACCTCCGTTTTGATTTTTCGTTCTGAATCAAAACGAAGGCTTATGGGTATTTGGCAATAAAACATTGCCAATAATTAAAAATGGGCATAAAAAAGACCTTTCTGCTTTTAAAACAAAAAGGTCTGTTAAGAAAAAGGAGTATAACTTTCGGCTTTAAAAGCTTTTGTTATACTCCTCATGTTATATTATTCCAATAAGTTAGCCATCGTTAAAATCATAATTTAAATTATAACTAAACTCATATTCCCCATAATTGGAAGAATAAATTCTTATATAGTACCTACCAGGTTCTAAATCGTACTCAATAGTTTCTATTTCACCACGACAGGTAGTATAAGATAGAGTTTGCTCTCCATCTGTACCAATCAATCTTATTTCGTATTGAAATGGCTCTGGTGAATTTGTGTTTATTATGATATGCTTCCTTTCATTAATATTAAACATATACCAATCATATTGATCGTATTCTTTTTTATCGTTTACAAAGCCTATAGAACCATTAATTGTTTCATCAGCTTTTGTTTCAATTGAATTTTGATATGTATTATTAGGTTCACTGTCCAAATTTTTTATTTCAACAGAATTCATCTGCAATTGATAGCCGCCATAGTTTTCCAAACACTCTATACGAATATAGTAGGTTCCTGATTGTAGCGGACAAATAAGCTTAATTTCTTTATTCTTGCCGTAATCGCTATATATTTCTGTTGCGCCATCAGAAGCAATGACAAATATCTTTGCTTTTAAATCTGAATCCATAGTAAGATTAAAGGTATATAATTGAAAAGAATTCAAAATTAGTTTATAAAAATCATCAGTATCGGTTTCGTTAGGCTGGTTACTTTTATATCCTATATGGCCATTTAAAGTATTGGATTCAATCAGTTTAGCATTTTGATATGGTGAATTTATTTCCTCATCTTTACTATATCCGCTTGTACTAAATTGACTATTTAAAGAATATGTACCTGATTGCTCATAGGATATTTTTATATAATATTCACCCGCTTGGATAGGCGTGTTAAGATTTAGTATGCGATCCTGTCCGCAATCATAATTAAGTCTATCATTTCCATTGATACATATTAAATTAATATTGCAATACACTCCAGCAGAAGCATTTAACGTTAATGATAATAAACCGTCTTCGGAAATATTTATAATATACCAAACACAATTATCATTATCCTCTGAATATGTAAAAGTTTTTCATATGTTTCACCTATTGTCAGCGATATAGCATCAATGTAAGTATTACCGCTTTTTTCTGTAGGGGGTTCAGTTGTAGTGGTATTATTAGTAGTAGTGGTAGTAGTTTTCGTTGTTGAAGCGGTGGTAGTCTTATTAGTAGTGCTTGATGTTGTTACGACCTCAGAATATGATGGTTCGTCATAATATTCTTCAGTATCTTCATCAAATATCGGAGAAGATATCCACGGAAATATAAATGTTAAAATCGTTATTACTGTTGTAGCAACATTGGTTATTATTCTACCCCATTTCCGTATAAATCTTTTGATGTTTGAATCGTTTGGAATTCTTTTTAATACAAAATTTACTATAATTGCAATAATAATTATTACCACTATTCCTGCAATTCGTGCCATAATTTCTTTTAACATATATATCACCACTTTTTTGTTTTATTACACTCTAACAATTGTATCATACCATTTTAAGACAATATATTCAACTTCTTTACCCGAAATAAATTTATTCGACGTAAACTGTAAGGCTTGTTCTTGATTTATTAATATTTTCTTTTTGTAATTAAATAATGAAAATTCGCAGTAATATTCTTAGTTTCAAGTGAGAGAAAAATGGGACTGTTGAGCACACGCTGCAGCAGTCCCATGATTATGCATATTAATATGATATTTTTAGGTAGTCAAAAATCATGCCGATTGTAAAAAAGATACCACTTTCCACTCATCATTAATTTTTTCAAAGTATAGTCTATCAAGGATGGATCCGTCTGTAACTATTTTACATTCAATTCTATTGCTGCTCGATTGCATAGAACAATCCTTAGTAAAAAATACAATAGCCTTATCTTCACTACATAGGCATTGCACATCCACGCTGATTAATTCAAAATCGAACTTATTTCCTGTATTATTTGGATTCAGTCTTTTAAAAATATCATTAGAAACAATGGTTGTATATTGATCATTAAATCCATTATTATAATAGGAATCCAAAATCATATTTTTTGCTAATTCTTCTAAAAGATTTTTTTCATCGTCATCTATAAATATATATAATTTTCTTAAGTCCGATACTTCAAGATATTCAGCATCAGATATCGATGTTGATGAACCATCATCTAGATTAACGATACAAGTTAATTTGATTATTACACATACCAATAAGATTATAATAAAAATGCTAGAGGCTACACAAATTATGTTTTTTCTCTTCATGCTGGAACCCTACCGTTTAAGCAAACAATGATGACATTTGTATAATCTTCATTTTCGTCAAATGTTTCTGATAGTTTCTTGTTCCATCTTGGTTTGGTATGACCAGCATAAAGAATCTCATCTTTCTGCACACTGGATATTATTGCTGTATGTGTTGGTCCTTTTTCTTTACAAAAGTAAATCAAATCTCCCATACGTATATCATATTTGGATATAGCTTCCTCAATAGATTCATCTCTACCTATAGATACCTCATACATCGCGTATTCTTCAGAACGAAAATAGTTATAATTATCAACTACAACAGACCATGATTTAGTCCAGCCATAATCCCATGTTCCTGTATGAGAAAATAATCCATGAATATGCGATGCTAAGCCTTCAGCTTTCCCAAAATACCAATCATTATTCATTTTAAATCCACCTGCACATAAACATTGAGAAGCAAAATTAGTACAATCAGTCATTTTATCGCTTAATTCTGAAAAGTTAGGATACTCACTATAATTGTACTTTTCACCAACTGTGTCATAATCTCCGGACCACTTCTTCATGTAATCATATACGGCATTTCTATCATATGATTCATTTACAATCCAAGGTTCTAAGTCATACTTATCATAAATATCATCTCCATCAGAATCCTTAGAAAATGGTGATGATACATATAGTATTAATGGATCGGTATAACCTGTATATATCACTTCTTCGTGATCTAAAAGACCATCACCATCTGTATCTGCATCGCAAGGATTGGAATGAATCGGCAATATTTCAGCGTTTAAAAAAACTTTCCATATTGTACTTGGAGCATATTTTAAATATGTCTCTAAAACATTTCTAACATAAAATTTATTGCTTGCTTTCTCTAAGCAATCCTTAAAAGTTGGCAACTGAATATTGCCATCGTTATCCCATGTAATAAGCCCACTTTCAGTGTCAACTTCTTCCCAGTCGGTTAAATCATCATTATCTGATTTTGCTCCATTATTAGGATCTAACACATTGACTAGGTTAATAGTTTCCCAACCTGTTGGCAATACGGCTTTAAATTCAACATGAGGTGGAGCAACATTACCCACAATATGATTATAAACACTACTCTCTGAATTTGTACCATATGTTAGATTAAGTCCGCCAGTACTCTTTATCGCATTATCTACCTGCTGTCCATAAGAAGGATCAATGTAACTGTAACCTGCCGGCATTAACTCGGAATAATTTATGCCTAATTTCGCACATGTATTTATTTGATCAAAATACATTGAACCAACATTCGTAGAACCATTCATTACCTGAAAAATAAATTTTGCCGATGTTTCTTTAAAAATAACATTATTTTGTAATAGTTTAAACGCATTACCTCTATCAGTATAACCTGAAGTGTACACATATTGCTGTGCGCTAAGAGCCATTTTAACAGCCACACTGTTGGTAAACCATATATTTCCGTCAGATGTAAATTTCAGAGCTTGTGCTCCATTCAAATTATAAGTAATAAGACAGAAACGTACATTACCATTCCCGTATTGAGCAATTAGGGAATCCATCAAATTACCAATCATTTCGCATTGTGAATTAAATGTATCCTCAAGCTGACCGGAAGTCTGAATAAGGAACGCAATATCAACGGGTGTCTGAACGGTAACAGCGCCTCTGGTCTGAGCAGCAGCAAACATTGCAGGAGCAAAAGTTTCTTCAGTAAGAGTATCTTCCTCGTCATTTATTTCAGCGAGTGTTTCTTCAGAAAATTCTACACGTGTAGACTCTTCATTGAATTCAGCAGCTATATCTTCTACCGCTTCAGCCTCAAAGGACATCAACATAGGTTCAGCTTCGTTAATGCCGATTCCAAGGTTGGCAAGCCATTTCTCCATGTCCATTATACAGTATGTGCCAAGTTCGTCAACCTCCGTGTAAATTGTATTGTTTTCAAGGTCATACTTTGTTTCAATGGGCAGAAGCATATTCATATCTTCAAAGTATTTGAAGATTGTAAGACGTTTTAATCCTTGTAAATCCGGCTCATCAGGGAATAGATTAAGTTCATTGTCTACGGATTCATCAGCTATATTAAATTTTAACACAACCTTGCTGATATTGCAAGAGTTGCCACAAGTTAACTCCGGTGCAATGCCAAGAATGGCGTCATTTCTTATTGCTTTTGAGTAGCTTGTTTCCTTTGCTTTTAAATTACCCTCAACATAACCTGTCGATTCAATTTCAATAGACATTTTGTAAGGACTATCGTCAGTATTGATCTCCCTAAGAGCCTCGCTGTTCTCGGCAATAGTCTGATTGCTTACATATTCCGCATCGGGAACGTCAAATGTTTCAGGATTTGTCGGGTCAAGTCCAATATACGGCTCATCGCCATCTTTTAAGCCATCACCGTCTGTGTCCGGAACGAGAGGATCAGTTCCGTAAATATTAATTTCATCGTAATCTGAAAGTCCGTCATTGTCCGTATCATCATTTCTTGGATCAGTTCCAAGCTCTATTTCCTGGGCATTGGTCAATCCGTCACTGTCAGAATCTGCATCAGCGTCCGAAACACCCTCGGTTACTGAATCGTACTTTGTAGGATCTGTTCCTGTTATGTATACTTCCTGATAATCGGTCAGTCCATCGCCATCAGTATCGGGATTATTCAAATCTGTACCGATCATATTCTCATAAATGTCCGGAAGCCCGTCACCGTCGCTGTCAAGAAAATCAACAGAATAGCCATCTTCTGTTTTTGTTACAACAAAAGGTACTGATTCAATTCTCTCGCCGTAATTGGTGATAAGGGAAACCTTGAAGTATTTTGTTTCAAAGTCATCGGTGATCGGGTACTGATAGGTAGTTGCATCCGAAACGACAGCTACGGATGTATAGTTGACATTATCATCTGAACTCCATATCTCATAGCTGCTGTTTTTGTAATTGGTGTACCACTCCATATCTATGCTGTTCGCATCGCTGTTATACTCTCCGAAAGCATAAAGCTCAACCTCAATGTCAGATTCTGTTCCGACAAGTTCAGCCATACTGTTGCTGTAATTAGCATTAATGCTAGGACAGTCGATGGTGATAGTTTGTCCGATAATGATAACATTGTTGAGGTTAAGGTTATCTGTATCGATGTTGATATCTCCGTAAGGAGCATAAATCAAGCCGCTGAAATTAACGTTGCTTGTTTCGATATTGATATCTCCTGTTTCGGAGCAAATAACAGAATTGTTCGTATTCTTAACCTCTCCATTGATGGTAACATCTTCAACAGCTTTAATTCCTGAATTGAGATTAATATTTCCCGTAAGTTCTAGAGTGCCGTTAACATCCATGGGATTATTAATGTTGATGTTCAGGTCCTCAAAGCTGTAATCGTCAGCATATGTTTCAACGTTATCGCCACTGAAATACGAGTAGTTCAGTTTTTTGAGAATGTAGATCATTTCTTCGTCAGCATTCTCAGTTTTCGTACCGTTGACATTCATATTTCCGCTTGAAACAATTGTGCCGTTTGTCGCTATATTTCCATTCACACAGAAATTATTAGCATTAATGGTGATAGCTCCTTCTGTATCAGAAGCGGCAAACATTGTATAGGGATACTTTTCTGCTGCATCCTCTGCAACTGCAGGCAAACTCGGCAAAAGAGTTGCTGCCATAGCTACACTCATTATGCCGGAAAGTATTCGTTTGAAGTTGTTTTTTCCTTGCATAACTTCTCCTCCGTTCCGCAGTATCGGAGCGCCGAAGCGCTCCATTACCGCTTTTTTATTAGTCTTCTTTTACAAATTTCTTCATACCTTCAGGCTCTTTTGGCTGATTGTACCACCACCAGCAAGCCTGAGAACTGGAACTGACGCCTATCATCAGTGCAAGTGCCGCCAATGATGAACCATATTTCAACATGAGCTTTTTAATTGCCTTCATATTTTTCACCGCCTTTCCTTTTTAAAAAATTTATGCAAATTCTCAGGCTCTTTCGGCTGACAATATGTTATACTGCAGGCTTGTCCTGTTACTAATGTCGTTATGCCGTAGATTGCACTGAGAATTAACGTTATAATAAGTCCTCGTTTTGTTTCCTGATTCAGTTTCTTCATCGATCAATTACTCTCCAAGATAAAAAAATACGCTATACTTTTACTGGATGTTCCCAGTTTTCAGTATAGCGTATACTATTTATCTTTTTCAAGGCTTTTGCGCCAAAGTACTTTTTATGACATTAAATGTCACCTTCGTTAATACTCTATTAATATATCAGCAGTAAATATACCATTCTCCCACTCGAAAGATGTAACCCCATTAAGCTGAGTCACTGCCTTTTTTATACTGCTTACACCTATACCGTGTATTTACTCGACTTAAGGTTTTGTGTATCAACCTCATCTGATGAATTCATAACGCAAATTCTAAGTTTATTATCAATTTGTATCAATGAAATGTAGATATATTTATTGACATACGAACATCGTTCAGCTCCCTCAATTGCATTATCAAAAAGATTAGAAAGTATCCGGCAAAGCAGCATATTATCTATGGGCACTGATTCGAACACATTAATTTTAGTTGTAAATTGTATGTTTTTATTCAACGCCTCCTGCCATTTCATATTGATAATAGCATCAACGGCTGAAATACCTGTGTAGCATATTCTGCCCGCGTCTGATAAGCTGTCTGCTAACTTATCCAGATGCTTTATTGCTTCTTTTGGATTTCCATCACTAAACATGGATTTTGCTACAGATATCTGATTATTTATATCATGCTTTAACTGCCTTATCTCATTGTACTTGTTTTCAATGAGCATATAATTTTCTTCTTCTGATTTTAGCCTTTGCTCCATGACTTTCATTTTCAGTTGGTTTGCATATGTATCAAAAAAGTTAAATACGAACAGATTGAGCGCCAGTAATCCAATCACAGTAATCAAATAATTTATCGTCTGTCTGTGATTTAAACCATATGATACAAAAATACCATTGAGAATAAACACGCTTAAAATAGGTATTAGTATAATCGACAGCCAGTTTTTGATTGGAATATCTTTCTGCTTGTTTTTGGAATATTCTATTATGTAAACTGAAAACCAAAAGCAAAACAATTTAGAGCAAAACATGCCGATATATCTTCCTGCTCCTGAAGTTAACTGCTCCAAAGGACTTCCAAAATTAAGCATATATAAAATTCCCATGGGAAGTGATTCTGAAGCAAGTATTACTATTAAAAATATTAATGAACAAAATATTTTTGTACCGAATTTACATTCAAACATAATGCTTGAAATTGCCATCATCAATATAAAAGTAGCAATCAAATGAACCCATGGATACTCAAGAAATAAAGTTACCGAATCAAGTGAAATAAAACAGAGTATCACTGCCGGGACCAATGATTTTTTTCGGAATCTATAATCCTCTTTCATCATATTGTACAAATAGAAAACTATAACCATGCTCTCCGCAAGACAATTCAGACTTTCTATAATTACTTCACTAATGGACATTATCCCCACCTGTTTCTGCTAAATTTCAAAAAAGCTCTTGTGATTTTTTCAAGATGATTTCTGCTGACATATAAGATTTTGCCGTTCTTCATAAATACTTGATTTTTTTTAATGTAGTCAATATTAGTAACGTTTATCAGAACGCTTTTATCGGAACGTACAAATAAACATTCTTCTAACATTTTCTCATAATCTGATAATTTACCTTTCTGATAATATTCTTTGTTAAAGGTATGGATGACGATCTGATGTGAATAAACCTCTATATATAAAATATCGACTGTAAGAAGTTCCTTTTCAATACCATCGTCAATGACTTTTATGTATTTTTTATTTCTATAATACTCTTGGATTGTATCGCTGAGCTGTTTAAAATAAATAGGTTCAGGTTGATTTTTTAATATATATCTAAACGCCTTAACTTCATAGCCTTGATAAACGAATTTGTCATAACCGGTCATAAAAATAAGGATCACATTTTTATCAAGTTGTCTTATAAACTCTGCCGTCTGTAAACCATTTAGATCTTTCATCTCAATATCAAGAATGAGCAGATCATATTTATCATTTGAAAACTCTGCAATAAATTCTTCTCCACTTTCAAACTCTGAAAATTCAAATTCATTTTCGTGCGTTTGAAATGATTTTATATCTTTTTTTATCTTTTCTATGTAAGATTTTTCATCATCACAAATAGCGATTCTCATAAAAACACCCCTAATTATATTTTAGCACAAAATTCTAACTTTTTCAATATTAATCGTAATTTTAACAAAAAAACAAATATGACTTCCTTCTGGGTTAAAAAATTACGACTTATAAAAAATCTTATTCGCAAAGGTGCAGATTTTGCGAAAGAAAAACAGCTGATCTATGCAATCACAAGCACAGATCAGCTGTTCTATTTATTGTATATCCATATGATTTTCTTCTTTCTCTCCCAATCCCATTTTCTTTTTGCGAATAACCCTCATCAGTTTTCTGTCAACTATGCTTTGTAGGTCTTTACGATCGTTGTCATAACTATCCTGAATGCACCTACTAAGGCTAACAAACAAACTAAAAATCGTATTCGCAAGCAGAACATTCTCAAACTTCGATATGTTGTCCAGCATAGCCTGTGCACATTCATTGCCGTCATTTGCAGACTTTGTGAACCATTCGATAGCTTGTCCCTTATCCTTTGTAAGTCCCGCTGCACCGAAAAGATAGATTCTGCCAAGCTGATAACTTGCCAAATGATTTTTGTCAGCACAATTCTCAAAATAATTGACAGCTTTTTGTATATCATACTTTTCTTCCTGCAAATACAGCTTTGCAAGAGCATACTGCGTATACTCGT
>OMGH01000314.1_pt1 | contig 42989 bp, 59 predicted proteins | sample 1645841 | NCBI WGS metagenome assembly OMGH01 (sample SAMN00849584, study PRJEB25192) | human gut metagenome
CGGGGAAGGGGGCTAACGCCCCCATCTGAAACAGAATTTTGCCCCAAAAATCGGTTTTCCAAATAATGGACGATAATTCGTTATTTATTGCAAATTGCCGCTGCAAGCAACCCAAAAATGGCTTTATAAATTCTTATATCTGTGATTCCTTCGGAGAAATACACGATATAACGATACTATTTTGCTTGATTTATGACCATATATGACTGTATTTGGGATCTGGATTGTAGCAGCGATAGCTTCAACGTTTACTTTTCCATTGAAATTGATGAATTTGGTAAAATTGCAATTCATAGAAAATGTTAAAAATATTACGTTAATGCGTTATTTAACTATATAATTTATGATCGTAGAGTGTTTACTTTTCCGAAAAAATAAAATCAACGTTCCGAAGCATTTACCGAAAACTTAATTTCGAGAAAATGACATAAGAACGTTGATTATTGAAAATTAAGTATTGAATTGCTAAAAGGATTGGAAAAAGCTATTTTGGGAATGTGATCCGGTGAGGAAATGCTATCCAGAGGGGAGGTGAAGCAATAATGATTTAAGCTTAATCTATATTCTGTGAGAAAATTTACTGATTTATGCTGATATGATTGCGGGCTATTTGAAATAGAAATGAGGGAAAATGAGGATTAAAGGGAAGTGAATTGGAGATGAGAGGAAGGGAAATTGATGGGGATTGGAGAAAAAATCAGAAAAGGAATTAAAGAAAATTATAACGATGATACGATTTATTTCATGGGATGGGAGGGAGACTTGGAAGGAGATTTGGGTTACGGAAAGTGTATCACGAGAGGATGAGTGATATAGTCTTACCCCTGGGAATTCTGCGGGGTGGATGGAATGAAAAAATGAAAAACAACCCCGGTATAAATACCGCATTATACCAAAAAGCGGTATTCATGCCAGGGTAAAATATAGTATTGTTTATTAGTTTATAGGTGGATCTACAGGGCATAGGGCCGAGCATCAATATATTTGTTTGAATTCAAACAGTTTCAATTCAAACTGTTATTTAATTAACATAGTTCGGCTTGATGTAAAGTATTTTTACTTTACAGTTACAGAATTCTGTAACATTACAGAATCTATTTCAGATCCGCTGCAGATCCCTTGCAGATCCGCTGCAGGGGTAGAATCATTTTTTCCGCGCCTTATAATGTATTATATATAATATATAAATATAAATATATAATATATAAATAATAAGCAAAAAACCAGGATGGAGCAGGGAACACCCCTATATATTGCTATTCATTATCAAATTCGCTTGAATATGTTGCATCTATCATATCTTTTAACACTTGCGCTTTGCTTGTACCTTGCTTTTCTGCGATTTTATTTAATTTATCATTATACCCTTTTGGTAAATGCGCTTGTACAGTTTCTGTTTTTTCCGCGATATATCGAGAATTTGCAGCCTTCCGCGCCGGGGTCAATACACGTTTACCCATAATGTATATTATTTATCTCCTTTTACTATTGAAACAAAAGGACATGTATTCATATCCGTTATACACCATATTTTACACATTATCGCTGTTTTTTCAGTTTTTTCAAGTTGCGTGTTTTGTGCATGTACATGAATACATATCCCTGCTATACTATAGCCATAGTCGCGGGAACAACAACAAAAAGTTATTCACTGCGATTAAATCCAAAAAATCCCGCGCTTGCTTCCATCAAACACGGGATATAGAAAAGAGGTGTAAAAAAGTAAATGTTTGTGGACGGCGACTATTTTGAAGTCGACGGCGTTACATATGTTAGCTATGACGAAGCTATAGAATGCGGCGCTATTTGATGACTCCAGAATAGGGAAAACAGATACTACTTGTACATGTGCAAGCAAGTCTGTGCCTGTTTACAACCTCTTTACTATACAAAAAATATTTTTTCAAAAAGTATTGACAACGCGAAAACACGGTGTTATACTGCAGCTATAATCACAACGCGAAAACACGTTGTGCACAGTCATCCAAAGAAAAGCCAATACCATGTGCCAATTTAACCATTGTTTCAAACCCTGGTTTAGTGTAGCGTCCTTGCTCGTATCCCTGATATTGTGTTTCAGGCATACCGCATAATTTAGCCGCCTGTTTTTGCGTCAATCCTTTTTCAATTCGTGATTCTTTTAAGTATTCCCCGAAAGTCATTTTTTCACCCTTAAAAATATGGCCCCATTTTGCAAGCGTTCACGTCGCGGGGCTGAATATATGGAATTATTCCATATAACTAATTGCAAAGTTGTTTCAACGCCGCCGGGTGCGTCCCCCTGTTATGCTATTAGCGGGGTAAACTTTGGTTACTTGCTTTTGCAAGTAAAGCACTTTGAAAATTGAATACTAGATAGCAAGTTAAAAGTTTGATTCTTTCTATTGCGTTCATCGTGGTATAAAGAGTTAGCAAGTCAATGCGTTCATCGCGTTGCGCTCAAACTTTAACTTGATATCGTGCCGTTTTGGTAAAAGCCTTAAAGTGTTGTAAATAGCCTATACAACACCGTGACAATTTAAGATTTTTACCATATAGGGCGGCGTCCCGAAAAAAGCGTTGCAATAGCAAGCGCTGGCCTGCAGGGAAGTAAGGGATGGTTTGAATGGTTGTTCTGCAAGGTTATCCCCGAAATAGAAATTTTCCGTGAGAGCGGAAAAGGGACACAAAACAGCTTCATTGCGCCACAGGTCAAAACTATTGCATGTACTACCTTTTTGCATTCTGCGAATTGGTAAAAGAGTCTTAAAGCTGAAATGGGAACAAAAACACTTGACTGTACATTTTGTTGGATACAGGTAAAACAATCAAAAAACGATATTTAGTTTTGATTGCAAGTGTTTTAACGTTTTGAAACTTTCCGGTAACACATTTTGTTGGATGTTATCAAAAGGTTTTGATGGTACATAGTTGGATACTACCAACACATTTCAAAACTAGCGTGGGTATTGGACGAATAAACTACCAATATTCTATCTTTCAGTACGGATTTGAGTGCATAACACAAGATGTTTTAATTATGGCTTTGGTAGAGCCATATGCAAGCGCACAAAAGATTAAACCCTTTTGTGCGTTTATCTACACAAGTAAAGTATACCACAAAATGCTATACTTGTAAAGATAAGCGCACAAAAAACGCTTGTAAAAAAAATTCAAAACAAAAAATCTGGAGGTAAAAACCATGAAAAACGTTATCAATGAAAACATTCTGTCCGCTGTCATCGCATTTGCCACCAACGGCGAAAACTCTTTCTCTAGCTTGTCCGCCGCTGACCTGGAAACGGTCAACAACTTGACTGGAGAAGACCTGGCAGCCATTCGCAATGCTGACCCGCGCACCGGCAAGTATTGCGAAACCCGCCTGAAGGCATTGCGGATTAAAGCCCGCAATGAAAAGGCCGCTGAACTTTTGGGCATGTCCCGCGGCCCCATGTTTACGGAATTCATCCAGAACCCCGCGTACACTTTCCCGGTTCTTGCCGTTGACAAGGATACCGGGAAATGGGTTTCCCGCGATTCTTCCCGCACTCTTTCTTTCCTGGAGCTGGATAAGGCTTTCCAGCTGCGTGAATCCAAGGAAACGGATTCCAACGGCAACCCTCTGCCCAACAAAACTGTAACCCTTGGAAGTGATTCCAAGTGGGAACTGTACCTTGGTATGTTCCTGGATAACCTCCAGCTGAACAATGCCCAGAACAACACCCTGCAGGCCCTGAAGCCCACCGCAACGTATTGCGGCGAAAAGGCAAAAGCCGAATATGGCTTTGACGGCTGCGGCAAGGAAAAGCTGAAGGCACAGCTGCGTGCCTTGGTTGCCGCAATCATCCCGGAAGAACTCGTTCCGGCTATGAACAAGGCAGATGTTGGGTATTTGCTGACCGCTGTATCTTCCGTAAAAGAGGATTCTGACCATACCGGTAAAGTTGTGGTCATGACTGAAAAGAAACTGCTCCAGTCCGTGTTTGTGACGGTGAAAACCCGCACTAACAACGGCAATTATGCAACGGAAAGCAAGGCCGCCGTTTACAAGACTGAAAAGGAATAAGCCTTGCAAGCGTTCCCGGTATCCCGATTTGATAAGCCTGGAGTTGGTGGGCCAGGGGAAGAAAGCAGCCCACCGCCATTTTCCAAAGGAACTTTTATCGTAAACAATGAAATGAGGTATAACTATGTTTGAAATGAAATTGTTTGAAGTCCGTTTCCAGCTTTCCAGTGGTGCCCTGTTTAAGAGCATCGTTCCCGCGTATTCAAATGGCGGCGCGGAAAACAGGGTTCTTGACTTGCTACGTGACCGCTGCAAGCGTGCCCTGGCTTTTGATTCTGAAAATGAATCCATCGCTGAAACCCTGTATCCCAACGCGCAAGCCATTGATTGCACCCGGATTGTCACGCTGTAAGCCCAGAGTTAGCAGGCTGGGGGAAGAAAAGTATCCTGCTACCATGACGGCACAAGCTGTCAAAATGATATCATACTTGAGTAATAAACGCAAGTATGATATAATACAATAAGAGGATGATCTGGAGGTGAATTCTATGCTGAAAACTGTGGCCGATTTTCTGGCCGCTGGTTATAACCAAAAGACTGCAGAATACTTTGCCGCCGGGCCAAAAACTCTTTTGGACGCTTTTCCCCTTACGGACTATAGGCTTTTGCTTACCTATGAGGGCGGGGAAAAGCGGATCTATAATGTAAAACCGCTGATTCAACCCGGAACGGTGTTTGAATTCTTGACTGACCCGGAAGCTTTTCTTCGCGTTTACGTGGATGAAACACATTCCGTATGCTGGGACAAAAACCCGGCATTGGACAGTAATGTATTTTGGACAAATCGCGTTGATCTCGATCCAGATACTTGCTATATTAACAGTAAACCGGCAGCAGAACAGTAGCCTGCATGATTATAAAGAGGGTTACAATGTATATTGTTGACGGTATCGCATATGCAAACGATTCACACCCACAAATTAAAGTGTGCGGTGTGCGTCCTTTGTCAAACTATCGTTTGTGGCTCCGGTTCAATGATGGAACCGCAAAAGAGTTTGATTTTACCCCGCTTTTGAAAGAACCGGCTTTTCAACCTCTGCAAGATGTTTCTGTGTTTAATCAAGTGTATATTGACTTTGGTACAGTATCTTGGAATGATGGTGAAATTGATATCGGCCCTGACTATCTGTACAATAATGGCGTTACGGTTGACACCGTAAAACCCGCATGATTGATTTTGATTGAAAAGGAAGGTGTTTGCTTTGGACAAAAATGAAATTGAGATGTTACGGCAGATGATTCGTGAAGAAGTGAATTCTGCTGTCGCTGCAAGTGAAGCTCGTATGACCGCCACTATTGAAGCGTCTGAACTTCGCACACATCAGGCCATGGAATCCGCAATTCATGGCAGCGAAACCCGCATGATGACCTATATTGAAAGTCATGTGGAAAAGAAGCTTGACATGACCATTGAAGCCGTCAATGCAACCAATGAACGGATTGACCGCTTGACCGACCGTGTTGACGATCTGAGTGAAACCGCCCTTGCACACACTTTGTATATTGTCAAGGGTGCAAGCGGTAAAAACCCGTCTCAAGCCCAGTAATCCAAGTAAACCGAATACTAGATCCGCCGCGTCCTGAAATTATTCAGGGCGCTATTTTTATGCCCAAAAATAGGGCAGGAAGGAAACGAAAATGGCTAAAATCCTTGTGAAAATCATTAAAATGGCGCTGTTTGCTGCCATAATCCCAAGCGTTATTTGTGGCCTGCCTGCCCTTGTAAACGCTTTTCCGGTAGTAACCGGAATCCTGGCCGTTCTGGCCCTGGCTCTTTGCGTTTTGAATGAAATTAAGGTGCAAAGCAAATCTTAACAGTTGGAGGTAAAACGAAAATGTCTGTGCTTGTAATGTCTGAGGAAGCTCACGCAACCCTTGCCGAAGTTATCCGCACGGTATTGGATGAAGGATATAACTTCTTTGGTTTTGAGGCCCCGCAAAGCCTCTATGATGCACTGGATGACTGCGAATTTAAAGACATTCGCGGTTGCTACTCTTCTGCCAAAATTTACCGGAAATTGTATACCTTGAATATTAAGGCGTATGACAACCGGTACAAGATTGAAGAAGATGATCCCATTGTTCCCAAGATGCCGGATGTTCCGCCTTTGGTTCAGATCCGGCAGTATGGCAGCGGCCACGATCATCCCCGCAACTGGCACTATAAGCTTGTAAAACTTTTGGATTGTCTGATTTATCAGTGTTCCGATAAGCCTACCGCGGTAGATCCGCTTTACCTGGCTTTGGTGGATTTTGATAGAGTTGTTAAGTCGTTCATCGTTACGAATAATGATGTGTATGATAACGCGCCTTGGGGCAGTATCTGACAATGTAATATGTATAAGATTGCATGTACTTTTGCACGAAACAAAAGTACATATTTTTTTACAAAATGAAGTGACAAATATATCACATGAAAGAAACCGGGAGGAAACAAAAATGAATGCAAACAAGCCGTATGAATTCCACATGTCTGATTTGTTTACCTTGCAGCACACAGACAGGCTTGATGGCGGTGGAACCTTTGAGAGTCTGCTTTACACTATGGCGGAAGAAATGGGGTTTGTGACCCGGTTCCGCGGTGACTTTGCACTAGATGTTGCAAGGCTTCAGGAAGAAGGAAGCAAAGCAGCGTTTACCGGTTCTTGGATCTGGATCACTCGCCGGAATGGTACACACTTGTTTACCGTTCCAAAGGAATCCAGTGAGATCAAGTTGTTTGAAGATTATGTCAGCGAAATTCTGAATGCTTTTGAGGCGAAAAAAATCCGGGTGTTTCTGATTACAAAAGAAGCTGGCACAGAGGGAAAAGAAGATGAAGATCACGTCTGGCAGCTTTCCCGTTATGAAATTCCGGGTATTCCTACGGGGTATCTTTATGATGACCTGTTGGAAACAACAGCGCAGATTGATGCCATGAATCAGGCACTTTCTGGTACTAAGTATATCGTTGAAAACACTAAGGGCATGGAAATCAGCCCTGAAGAACGTTTTCCGGTTGAAACCCGAAGCATGGAGATTGCCCTGCAGGAGATGGTTAAAACCGCAAACGAAGTGCTTGCTGCACTGTCAAAATCTCATTGGGAACAGAATAGGAAGGAAGCAAAATGACAATCAACCAGATTGAAAACCGCTGGGTAAAAATCAGTGCTCATTCTATTACCGTTAAGAATGAGAATGGCAAAACATGCGGTATCGTTCATGCGGATCGGCTGGCAGATTGCCCAATGCGGGTTATATATGACCATTGGAAGACTTTGCGCCAGTCTGGTTTGTGGGGAACTCCAGAATGTAACAATGTGGTTTTGTACGAAAACAAGCTGTATCTTCTGTACAGCACATGGGTGGAAGACTTTTTGGAAAAGTATCCAAGCAAAGCTCTTACGGCTCTTGACGTTGATTCCCGGTACGAAAAGCGCCAGGAACAAATCATGTATGCACAAACTGCCGGGATTGAAGTCATTAGTTGCTTGGTCCTCAAGTGAAACAAAAGTCTATAAAATGCAATTTCTATTTCAAACCAGGAGGGAAAATAATGTATCGTGAAGTGAACTTTTTTGAAGACAATGGTGGCGGTTTGTCCGCTGTCGTAAAGGAAAATGACAAGGTTGTCAAGGTCTTAACCGGCTTTGAATATGGCAATTTTAATACGGGCGATTTTATTGACGACGCTGCCAATGGTTTTCCAAACGCTGACGAGTTTGACCCCAATGATTGGAATGGCCTGACGTTGGAAAAGGCAGCAGAAGAAGTTTCCAATCATTGTATTGGAATTGATTTGATTGCCACGGTGGGCAGAAATTGCAGATCCAAGTCTGTTACATTGTATCCCGATGATATGGGATATGCAGGACGAAAGCTTTTTGGCCTGCTGCGTGAAGAAGAATAGGAGGAAATCGAATGAAAACGTTATACTTTGAGGGTGCTGGTTGCTTCAATGTCAATGAATATCTTGATCCTGAGTTTCGTGGGAATCCTCGCATTCGCACAGCATTCCGAAATGATAAGGGTGCAGCGATTTATCTTGAACTGATCTGCGGTGCAAATTATTATTTCAAGAACCTTTTTGTAGATGCCTGTTATTACATCAAAGGGGATGATGATTGCAACAAACATCGCCTGGGCATTGATCGCCATGGTGCAGCGACGATGTATACAACGAATGGAATTTTGTGCCTTCTTAATAAGATTGGTGCAACATTTGATGCTATTGAAGTTCTACCGTCACTGTCAGGGTATAAAGTCTTTTCGGATAGGCCCACAAACAACAGAATGGCTAGTGACAGACCGGTAGCAGGGTATAACTTTGGCGATGAATTTGTTCCAGATTGGGATGAAATTCACAAGCGTGAAATGGTTTATGAACTTCTGTGTGAAAGTGAACATCGGGCAAGACCACAGCGGCCTTCGTGTGTTTGCCTTTGGGTTGATGAAGAGAACCCGGCAAAGCTCCGTTACCATCTTCCACGTACCGGCCAGCATGGTGAGTTTCTGACTGATGATTTTCTCGCTAACAAAATCAAAATCAATTAAATTAAGAGGGGAGAAGTATGGAAACAAACCCAACACTCCAGCAGATTTATAACAATCTTCAAGATGGTCGTATCTACGGGTATGACTTCACAAAATGCAAATATCCATTCTTTGATCCGGTTTTGTATCTGACAAAAGATGGATATATTGGCTGGCACCACTATGGTTCAAGTGCAGAAGAAAACAAAATCGAAGATCTTGATTGGTTAATTCGAGAAATTTTTAGAATGACTCCAGAAGAGTTTGCACAAAAGTATATTATGCAAGAGCAGTCAAAGCTGTAAGAACGGCCACGATATGCACAAATGTTTCAGGCTCGCTTATCCGATTATTCATTCAGGAAGTATAAATAATGAATAAATAAACAAATTTTATACATTTTCATTTGATGACAAAGGAGAAATTATTATGACTACCAACATGAACAACACCGTTAAATCTTCCCGTAAACAGCCCGTTAGCATTGAACAGATTACCGCTTGTGAAGCAATCGTGTCCCAGGCTAAGAAAAATGCAAAGCTGTTAAATGGTCAGCTGATTGTATCCATTCCGGTGAAATATCTGGCAGTGGATCATGAATATCAGCGTGAAATTGCTGGCTCTCGCTGGTCTAAGGTTTTGGATATTGCAAGCCGATATAATTCGGCCAAGGCTGGTGTCATTTTGGTGTCTTATCGTAAGAGCGATGGCGCGTTTTACATCATTGATGGGCAGGGCAGATATGAAGCAGCCATGAAAGCAAGTCTGTCTGCTGTCAACTGCCAGATTCTTATGAACTGCACGCAGCGCAATGAGGCTGAACTCTTTATGTCTCAGGATGAAAATGTTACCAAAGTTTCTACTCATGCAAAAGTCAAGGCAGGTATTGTTGCCCAGCATGATGACTGTATGAAATTGAATGAAATCATGAACAAATATGGGGTTCTGAATTCTCGCCAGATCACTTCTATTGGTTCTGCACTCTCTATCGTGGAAGAAGATCCCGAAGCTCTTGATTGGGTATTTTCCATCATCTACCGCGCCGGTTGGAATGAAATGAAAAATGGTTTCAGCCAGTTTGTCATTAAAGCACTGTACACGATGTATGAACGTGAAGTACTGGGTTATTACCCTGGCTGCACCAAACAGGAACCGAATGAAGAGATTGGAAGAAAAATCCAGACTGTTCTGATTCCCATTATGCGTGAGAACTCTCCTACAGTCTTTTCCAGCGTCGCAAGCCTTTATTGCAATTCGGCAAAAACGAAATATCTCAACGTGTATACGATCTTTTCCAGTATCGTTGCAAATGGGAATCGTGAGTTCCTGTTGAAGCTACATAACATGCAGGTCAAGATTCCTGAAAAGGTTCTGGCTGCAAAATAATTTGAAACAGGGTATTGACAAGTCTATTAACCTGTGCTAGAGTAAACATACAGCAAAGGTGTACTTAACTAACAACGCTACATAAATACTGAAAAATATAATTTATAATATACATAGATACGATTGTTTTTGACTGATAAAAGTCCAATTTCATCACCCTGCCGGTAAAGGCTGGCAGGGTTTCAAGCTAAGTTAGCTCAATGGCAGAGCAGCCGTTTTGTAAGTGGCAGGTTGTGGGTTCGAGTCCCACACTTAGCTCCAACGTTTCCATCCCCTTGGAAACGAATATATTATATTGGCGGTTCATTTGATTCTACTCTGCTGAACTTGTTGAACTTGCCAAGCGTATTTTGTGTGGTAAACCCCCAGACAAGAAACGGGGCAGAGCACTGGCGACTGCCTGAAAACTATTCCAGATGCACCGCGAGCAGGTAAACGCTCAATCATACCGGATTCAAAGCCATTTTTATGGCAGTCTTAACACGCAGTATCCGGTATGATTTCTTTGGTATAAAACAGTTCTTGTATTATACAAAACTGTTTACGATAAATCAACCCTCCTGTTTACCAGAACAGTACAAGTGAAAAGGAGAATGCAAATGTCTTCTAAAGCACCGCCACTGACAATGCAGACCATCACGGTCAAGCAAATTCTCAGTCATCCAACGGATCTTCGTCCGGCAATCCTCACAGCAAAGCATCTTAGGTTCTTGAAAAGTATCACACAGTATAGCCCTTCTGAGCATGACCGTGTAGCGGCAAATAAATATGCTCCGTTGTTCTGTCTGGCTTATATTGACCCGGAGAAGATGCAAAGTTGGTTATACAATGCAGCGACACTTATTAACACAGGGGCTGTTCATGTAAACAAAACAGATAGCTTTGCAGATCAGATCCTGAAAGTTAAGGTGTATCTGAAAACTGTCTACAAAAAACATCCAAAAGAAAAGCAGGGAAAAGCTCACAGCAAAGAGGTGTAAATATGTTCTTGGTTATCGCAACTACACAGCAAAGTCATCATGTTTCTGTACGAAGCATTCACAAAAATAAAATTCGTGCACAGTTTGCAATGCAAAAAGAAGCTGGAATGGTTTATTCTAGTATCGTAAGGGCTGATGCAGATGGATTTTTGGATAAGGTTGCCAAGAATCTGCTTGGAACTGATGATCTCAATTACGACATGCTGACCCATTATGGGATTGATGCAAACTCCAATCAGGTAATGATTGATTTTATGGATGACCATATTATTTGGCAGGTTGTAGAGGTTAGCACGCCAAAAGTTATGCAAACCGGAACTGCCATTTTCAAAACCGTTGCTTTGAATGTACCGGCAATCAATGCACTGTGTGGTGCAAGTGCAACTGCCGGTTAAAACAAGGAAAGATATTTTTTACCATCGCAAAGGTGGATTCAACTAACAAAAACGAAAGGAATTTACATATTATGTCTATTTTCAAAAATACTCCTTGGATGAACGCAACAATCGAAAAGCCGGTCAACCGCGGCAATATTAAGTTTATCCCTGGGCAGGAAGTTTTGGCTCATTACGTTCCGGCAAAATACAAATCTGGCAAAATGGTTCGTCCTGAAGGTTATGAGGTTTATTCCAATCGAATCTATAAGAGTAAAACACACACTTTTGCTCTTATCAACTTCCTGTTTATGGACGAAATCAATGTAGTTGATCCTGAAACAAAGGAAACCTTCTATGCAAGTGATTATTCCACGGCGGGTTTTGATTGTGTGTCTGACGAATCGTGGTCTAGTTATTTCTTCGGAAGTAAGCCTACTGTACAGGAAGCATAATTTAGACATTCTCTAACCAAATTTTGGTTTTTTCCTCCCCAAATCCCGAAAGGGTTGACTGCCGTGAATAGTGCGGCCTTGTATTGCGCCATCGCCAAAATGGTTAAGGCACGGGTCTTTGACACCCGGATTTGCAGGTTCAAACCCTGCTGGCGCAACCATAAGTACCGTGTGCTAATGTCGATCCCTCACGTTAGCACATTTTTTTATAAGCAGGGAACAAATGAAAGGAATGAAAAACTATGAATAGTGAATATGCTTTTTCTTCCCGATATCTGAATCAAGGATACAGTTCAAAAGCATTCCAGTCTGGGGAAAACGATCCTTATTTAGTGGTATGTACTCAGAATGTTCCAACCAATAAACCGGGAAGCGAAGAAAGAAACGAATACCTTTTCGTTAAAGGCCGGAAATATCTTGCACGTAGAGTTAAAGATAAAAACTCTTTTGACAATTATCGCTGGCGTGCATGGCCCAATGAATTGACATCCGGTTCTTCTTATTTCACAGATAAGCAAATAGGCGAGTTCTTTAAGCTTACCTAACAAGGAGTAAGAAAATGATATTCTTCTATCATTATGAAAATTTACCACGGCGTTACGAAGATGACGTAATGCAAATGAACTATGAATGCGCTGTAGACAGTATGTATTCAGGATATGATTTCAAAACTTGGTGTCAGGTCGTTCAAAAAAATAGTCCCAAAGAGGTTACAAAAGAAGAATGCGAGAAGATTTGGCAGCAAGCATGGCGCGATATTGCAGATGACATTATATCTCAAAAGAAAGGAAGCTAAGTATATGAAACATTTTATGGTACTTACTCATGATGAGATTCAAAATAATATCCCGTATGACCTGGTATGTGAAACAATGTATGGCTGCCGTTGGAATAGTGGTAGCCGTATTCGTAAGTTTGTAAAAGAATTTACGCGCGAAGAACAAAAGGCAATCTCAAAAATGAAAAAGCAATCATATGAATGGTGTATCGTAAAAGGGGTCCCCGATCAGGTAAAGATGACTCCTGAAACATACAATCTTTGGTTCCGCCTGGCAGATTTTTGTATGACAGTTTGATGAAAGGAGAAAACAAAATGGTTTACACTCGTAAAACGGAAGATGTTTTTGACCTTATGTATGACTATGGGTATGGAGATGGGCTGGAACGAATTTGTTCTTGCTCCACATATAAGGAAGCTTTGCGATCCTCCAAAGTTTATATTGAGAATGAAGGAATTCGCCCAAAGATTGTAAAGCATCGGGTCCCAATCAGCAAAGTAGAGTGAAATATCAAGAGAAAATAGAAAGAGAAAACTAAATGATTAAAAGCTATAAAATTGAAAGCTTTATTGATGTGCAAACACTTCATGATCTGGCTACAAATTCAGTTGCCCATGTAACAGTATTTGATACAAATGGTTCAAATGCAAATGCCAAAAGTATTTTGGGGTTAATGAGTTTATCCTATGTTGAACCGGTTGCTATTGAATGCGAAAATGCTGCATTTTTTACTCACATCCCATTTGTTGAACAGGAGGAAAAATAAATGAATATCAATACACTTGAATTTATTCATGAACTATTGAAATCTGCTGATAAAACAACTCATCAATCTTATAAAGAAGAAATAAAAAAGAAAAATGAATGTGAAAATGTCGTTAGGAAGTTTCGTTATGAGGAAAATTATGAAGAACTAACTAAAGCAAAAGAAAATTTGTCATATGCGAGTGAAAAATATAATGTTGCATATGAAATGTTCCAACGTGCACATAGTGCATTGATGGATTTTGAAGATCATGAATTTTAATAAATAAGAAGGAGTTTACATAATATGGAAAACAATACGATGAACCTCAAGTGTGAAGCATTGAAAGATTATATTTGTAATGGCATTAACCAGGCACAACTCCCGCCCTATGTCTCCAAACTGATTTTGGAAGTGATTATTTCTGAACTTCAGCCCATTGTACAGTCTGCAATCCAACAGGAGCGTATGATGCTGAACGAAAAAGAAACTGAGACAATAAATAATCCGGCGGAAGATACAGTCAATAAAGTAAAAAATAATGAATGCAGGGAGGGTAACAGTAATGAGTGATAACAAAACATGGGTAAAGGCTTATAAGGGTTTTGACAAAGACCTCAAATGCAGAGGTAGACAGTATACGGAGGGCGTTGAAGATCATGTCTCTGATGTGGCATGGCTCTGCAAAGAGGGAGTGCATGCCTGCGAACGTCCGCTGGATGTTTTCGAATATTACGCTCCTGCGGATTCTGTGTACCATGAAGTTGAGCTTGCAGGCGTTTTGGACGAGCACAAAGAAGATAGCAAAATCTGCGGTACAGACATCAAAGTGAAAGGCAAACTTGATATTGCAGGGCTGGTAAAAGCACAGATTGAGTACACAAAGTTTCATTGCACCAATAAGCACACTGCCGGTGAATTTGGTGTAGCCACTGCCGGTGATCGTGGTGTAGCCACTGCCGGTGATCGTGGTGCAGCCAGTGCCGGTTATGGTGGTGCCGCCACTGCCGGTGATCGTGGTGCCGCCACGAGTAGAGGAAAATCCAGTGTGGGCAAGAATGGAATTGCGTGTAGCCGCTCCGAAAATGCGCGTGTAAAAGGTGGTATGGGGGTTGTTTTGGTTTGCGCTCAGGAAAATAAATATGATTGTGGTATTAAAACCTGGGCTGCTGGTGTTGTTGATGGGGTAACTATCCTGCCTGATGTTTGGTACAAAGCTGATAATGGAAAGCTTGTGCCTGCTGATAATCAAACTACTTAAAATAGGAGTTTTATAATGGAACATATTGTACAGATTGCGTTTGATTTTGACGATGAGCGCGTAAGACAGACGATTGAAAACACTGTAAAGAAAGAAGTAATTGATGGTATCCAAGCGGATATTACCAAGACATTGCTTCGTAACTTTGGATCTTGGAATTGTTCCAAAGAAAGTGCCTTGGTTGATTTGATGCGGGAAAGAACGGACAATTTTCTCAAAGATTTTCTCAAAGAAAACAAAGATGTAATTTTGGAGGCAGCCGCAAAAAATCTTTCTGAACGTTTGGCTAAATCCAAAAAGGGCAAGGAACTGCTTGAAGGACTTGAAAAGGAAGTGTAAATTATGCCACTCCCAAACATTTTGATCGAAAACGAAAATGCACTTTGTTATAAATACAAACCTCAACTTGAAAAGGTTTATAAAACAGGTGATGTGGTTTACTGGCCGGATCGTGTTTATGTTGGGGATATTTATGGAAATGTAAAAGCGCATTGGCTGCGTAGAGTTTGCTGTGGTTTTGTGTGCCAGCAGTTTTTTGGTGAATGTACAGTTGATCCTTTGGTGCGCAAAGATGTTCGTACAATCAATGGAATTCCATATAGAGAGTTTGAGCAGCAGTGTCCGACGAAATGGCAAAAGCTCCCCAAGGACTGGAAACCTGATACAGCTTTGTTTGAAGTTCACGAACCTCTAACGTACAAATTCCCTGAAATTGATTTTACTTCTCCTAAAGCAGTTTGTGAAGCTTTTGAAAAAGGTGAATTGATTCTTGGAAAGGATCTTTGTCCAGAGCTTTATTTTATTCAAGAAATTTCATCGAATGGTTGGCGCATTGACGCAAGGTACAAAGAAACTGTTCCTAATGTAATTAAGCGGTTATGTGACACGATTTCTTTGCCCACAGCACACTTCTATTCTACTTATGCAGAGGCACAGAGAGAATTAGATGATGAACTTGCTGAATATCAACGTCAAGCAAATTTAAGTGATTATGAATGGGCATTAGAGGACCTGAATAAGGTCCTAGCACATTGGGCCAAGCTCTATGGTCATACAGAAGACGAGTGTGAGAACATTCGCAGACGTCTTTTAACGCTCAAGAAGTTTGAGGAACTTGAATTTTGTCTTATGAGTAGCAACGTTGGTTATAAATACTTCAAAAACAGCAAATGGAATGCAATTTATCCTGTTCCCAATTATAAGGGCGAACTTGTTTATGACAATATGTCGATGTGATGAAAATTGTAAGGGAGGAAAAACTAATAAAAACTTATAAAGTTACATGCAATATCCCAGTTGAAATTGAAGTCACCTTTGTTGATGAAAACCATGCTTCCATGGAAGGTATAAAAGAAGCAATAATTGGATTTCTTTCGGCTTGTGAAGAAGGTGACGGAGATTATATGGCAACTATAGAAGAGGCAGTACAAGATAGCATTCGTGAAGATAAAGTAAGTATTGTAAAAATAGAAGAGAAGGATCGTGCTGCGATTCCTAGTTACATACATATGAATAAATAGAAAAAGGAGTGTGCCCATAAATGTTTGCAAATGTAATTGATAACGATGTGTTAATGTCCTATTTTTCCAATCCAACAGATTTTGTCTTAGAGGGAAACATTCATTACACGAATTATAGTGAATACTATCGCTTTGTTCGCATTCCACTTAAAAGTGGGGAACATTATGTTGAAGCACTTTATGGGCAAAGTTATGGAAGATTCCCTATCAGCTTGACTGGTAACAAATTTTTAGCAGGGAATAAGTTGGATTTTATGGCATATATTGTTGACCATAAAGATTTTTATAATGAAACTTATAACTTTTTAATTTGTTTGGGCAAAGAAAAATTATCCTCACACTTTGTTACAAAAGATATGATTCAAACGTTATGGAATTATTTGGAGGAAAATGTAAAGTTTGAATCCAAAGATGTAGATGATTTCGCAGGTGAAGATATAGTATATCAAACGGCTGTATTGCAATATGCCCTCGACAAAGAAAAAGATGCTGCATTTAATAAAGTTACAGATTATATCAAAGAATTTGACGATACTGTAACGGTTGAATTTCTTGCTAATCCTACAACCTGGGCAAAAACTGTGGTTGGAATGCTTGATGACCTGGATCGCGCTCAAAATAATGTGCCATTTAGCGAATCAAAAGGAAAGGATTTCGTTATAAGACAGTATCTTATTAGGCAAAAAATTCATGAATTTGAGTCTACTTCTTGCTGGGAAAAGGAATGTAAAAACATTTTTGGAGCTATTTCACATTGTAAGAATGTTCGTATTGCTATTGAAGTAAATGGAAAAGAGTTGATGGTAAATTACCCAGTTAGAGATATCACGAAATTTACAACAGTAGTACATAAGAAAATTAGTACATTCCCTATTGTTACACAAAGTATCAGAAACAATGTAGAACAATTTCTTGAAGAAAACTATTCAGATTACAATAATGACAGATATGAGATTCCAATGAAATTGATCTCACGTATTGAAAGTGGTCGCAAAATCTTGTGGTCAAATCCGTTCTTTGAACATTCTTAATTATACATATTCCGTTTTGTAACCTCCTTACATAAGAAAGTGTGAGTATTATGGCAGTTAATATTGAAAAGGTTTACACAAGTGCCTGTAAAGCACTTCGCTTTACAGTTGAAACTACTATGGAAGATCCGAAGCTGTGGGATGAATTCTATGCTAGTATTCTAAACGACCCAGCATCTTACAAAGACATCCCGCCATGGTGTTATTATGCTGCAATTATCAACCAGTGTAAAACTCAAATTGCATCGAATAGTGGCCGTGGAAGTGCTCTTACTGCAGCAAAGAATCTTTTGAAACAGAGTAAAGCTTTTCACAAGCAGGAAGATTTACAAAAGGCATGGATGCAGGATGGAAAACAGTATATGGTAAATGGGTTTTATGGTGTGATTTTGAATGATCCGATTCCTGGGGTTCCAATGCACCCAGAAGGCAAAGTGGGATTTGAGAATTTTGATACTATTGTCAACAATGCAAAACGAAATGCAAATAAGGAATATACGTCAGAAGAACTTTCCGCTGCCTATCTCTCTAAATACATCAAGGAAGCAAAAGCTTGTTACCCGGATTCTTTTACATACAAGGGCGATGCTCCTATGATTTTTGTTCATAATACTCTTGTACGTGCAGAGTATTTGAAAGATATGCTTACTCTTCTTCCTAATGCAAAAATTTATACTACTACAACTTCCAATGCTCCGTTTCTTCCGCTTTATTTCGATTCGTCAAGTGGAGTTGGTGTATTGATGTGTATTAACTATCGTACATATATTTTGGAAAACTTTGAAAATAAATATCCGTTTGTGAAAATTCCAGATGAAGCAAGGAATTATTTCAAAGTAGAGAACGAGGATTGATTCTTTTATAATAAAAAAAGAAATGAAATCGGAGCAATACGGAGGACATATGCTGAAAATTTCAAGTGTAAATCCCGAAGAATGGAAATACCCAGAGCCAAAGTATCCTTTACCAAAAGGATTTAAGTACAATGCTGTACTTGATATGGAGCATATAACTAGCAATAGATATATTTCAAAAGAATCTATTGAAATTATTTCAAAACTTTTTGAGCGTGGATATTGGGCATATTTGTATGGGGAATGTGTTCTTTGTTATTCTCGTCATTGTAAAAATATTAGTAAATTTACTATTGTCACAAATGCTTCTTTGCCAGAATTAAAGTCTATTTACAGTATTGCAGAGGCTTTTGGAGAGAATGACGAATATTATATTTGTGAATTTGGTTCACAAACAACAATCTGTGTGGCAGAATCACTTGATAAATTTTTGTCAAATCAAGGCTTTACGATGTTTGCTATGGCTATGTATGTAGAAAAATACAAAGAAAAAAACATTTCAATTTATGTATATGATCCATACGAGTACCATTATGGAAATTATGCTGAACGTAGAATTAAGTGTACTGGGAACGCGGAAGAACTGTTTAAGAAAGACCCCAAAGAAATTTTAGTGGCACTTATAGAAAATGTTGATTCTTGGACTTATATGGGAAAAGATGTGGATCAGGCAATTCATTCTTGTGTAGGAACACTAGATAACATTCCTCAAAGAATGATACATAGTTTCTTCTACAGCATGCTTAATTATCCCTTCTTTGATAGAAATGAATCGTTTGGCTTTGCTGTTGGCCTTGCTATGTATAGTGATGTTTTTATCAAACTGATCCCTGAACTTGCTAACGTACTTCCGTCAAGTCCAGCAGATATTCCAGATAAGAGAACCATATTATGTGGTGCACTTAACCCTAGGCTAGAAAAAATTCTAAGAGCAGAAAATGTATTTGATGAGTTCCCAGAATTTCAAACCACGATCGAAGAGTATTGGTTTGAAATTATTATGACTATCCTTTTTGGGGGGATTAGCCTAGATGAAAGGAGAATTAGATCTGTTCTTTCTAGGATTGGTACAGACCAACAATCAGTGGATTTGATTATGACGTTAATTCATCATTGGGATGGTGAATATTTAACTCGTGGCTGCAAATCCTTTGCATCAGAATTAGTTAGAGATGTAGGCCCAATTAAAGCACAACTTGTCTTGGCAATATTATTTATCAATTTGCTTGATGAAGTTAATACAAAAGAAAAAGTATTGGAAAGCAAAGAATATCGTAAGCTTCAAATTCTTTATCATTACCTGTTTGTAGAAATTATTGAGTATTAGGTATTTACGAAATCTAGTGGCTCCAACAAAACCGCCTAACTTTGTAAATATCACAGGCAGATGTACTTTTATACGTCAAGATGACGAGCTTAGCAATGAGGAAAACGATAAGAAGTAAGGGGGGGTTAATAGCAATGGCTAAAAAGCGTGCTATCAAAGAAATTACAAAAATCAACCAAAAGCAAGCAGCACTCGAAGGCTATTCCTACGAAAGGGCCTATCATACCGCCAAGCAGGCAGGGGAACCCTCCTACCGATTTGCTGTCGGCGATAAGGTAGAGGTAGGTCAGCTTTTGAACTGTGTTGTTGATGAGATTCTGGAAGACGGGCACATGTACCTTATCCGCAGTGGTCCAAACAGCGATAACTATTCCTGTTGTGCTTGGACGAATGTTCGCCCGCTGGATGATGACAAAGACACACAGTTTGCAAAGCGCGACTCTGCGCTGTCCCGTATGCATTACTCGAACCGCAACATGTACTCCCTTCTCAATTATCACTACATATTCGGAGTTGATTTCAATCCAGATTATCAGCGTGGTTCTGTTTGGGATGATGAGGACAGGGAAAAGCTGCTGGACAGCATCTTCGCAGGACGCGAAATTGGTCGTTTCGTCTTCAAGCAGTTGCCATTTATTTGCGCAAACGACGATGGCAACTACTACGAAATCGTTGATGGCAAGCAACGTATGTTGACCCTGCTTGCTTTTTACGAGAACCGATTCCCGTACAAGGGTGTGTTTTACAACGACCTTTCCGTTCTGGATAAAAACTGGTTCATGGATGCTTCCATTGGTGTTGCTGAACTTGACCAGAATGCGACCCGTGCGGAAGTTCTGGAAGTTTTCCTCGCTCTGAACGAAGGCGGTAAGCCTGTCGCAAAGGAAGTTCTCGACCATGCACGCGAACTGCTGAAAAAGGAAGCAAACAATGGCGAAATGTAACTACTGCGAACGCGAAATGCTGACGGTCAACGACTGCTTGTATAAGCGCGTGGTCGTTAAGGTTTCCAAAAACAAAGAAATTGTTTTTGCGTAAATTAGTAAACCACCAATTTTCGTAAGAAATCCCACCAAGAATAATAAATACCCGAATATTAAAGGAGAATGAATTATGTTGACCCCTGGTAAGGATTATAATTATGTCGCTCGGTGCCATCACATTACCCCTGTGGAAAATAAAACACCTTATTATTTTGCAATTAAAATTGCAGACGAAGAGTTTTTTACAAAAGAGATTGATTTTCGGGAACTCAAACAAGGAAAATCGGTATCTCTTGATGATTCTTTTGCGTTAGTAAAAACTCATATGGACCCCAGTACATTTGGTGTGGTTAAAATTGATGCGATTAGGCTGGTAAACGAAGATGGGGTACACCCGACAAAAGCATTGATTTACTTAGTTGATTATGAACACCTTTATAGTAAAACCAAAAAAGCAGAACGTACCCAAGAAATTAAAAAGAAAATCAACGCAAAACTTAAATCGTACCAAAATGAAGTGCTTCTCAATCTTATGGCCCAGTCTGATGAAGAAGTAGCTGCTCTTTTGAATGAATATAAAGAGCTTACAGGTAGCTCTTTTCAGAAATAAAGATTAACAAAATTTAACAGGAGGTCATCTTATGGGTTCAGCAGTTCTTATTAGCAAGCCTTATTCTGACAATATAATTACGATTGATTTTTCACCCGTACATTCTACCGGCAAAAACTATGATGTTTCTCGACACGAAGGCTTCAATTCTGCCGTTGAACCCATTCGTAATCCTGATGATATTACAAAAGCGCTTGAGTATTTTTACTCAAAAGGGGAGTATCGCAACTGGTGCATTTTCCAGATTGGTATTACAAGTGGACTTCGTGCAAGCGACCTGCTTCGCTTAAAGGTGTCGGATGTTGCCAATCCGGTATGCGGCGGTGGATATCAGGTAAAGCATGGTGTTAAATTCCGCCTGGAATGTAAAAAGACAAAGCGTTTTCACAAGCATGTTACGGTTCAAATTACTCCGGCTGCTGAAAAAACATTGCAAATATATTTGGACCTCATGGGTAAGCCGGGGTGTAAATATGAAAACTATTTCAAAAACAACGGCTATCTTTTTCCGAGTGGGAAGCGCAGCAATAGTAATTCCAAACGTTCAAAGGCAGCCTATAAACAGCCTGGCGATCCGATTGATGTTGATACTCTTCAAAAGCTTTTGAAAAAAGAGCTGCAGGGAGACTTAGAACTTCCTTATAACATTGGAACGCACACACTGCGTAAAACATTTTGCTATCAGTTTTATCGTCAGAATCAAGAATCTCCCATGGCGTTGGCAACATTGCAGGGAATTCTTAACCATTCAAGCCAATCCACAACACTTGCTTATATTGGTATCACACAACAGGAAACAGATGAAATGCTTTCTACATTTGATCTTGGTATTGATTTTGTAGGGAACTTACCGGAATAATAGAATTTATTTCTAATTATGTAAATTGTGGTAAAACTGTATATTTATTGCAATAAAAATTGTACGCATTATAATATGATATGCTCAAACAAAACAGAAAGGAAAATGTTTTATGTTGAAATTTCTTGTTGTGGTTAATTATTGCACTGCATCTCTGAACGAAACTTTTCAAGAGAAAATGGATCTGATTCGTGCCAAAATTAAAAAGTCGGATGAGGATGGTGATATTGTATTCTTTGTCGAAGACGAAATTATGAACATAGCAGGAATGGACGGAAAGGCCAGGGCGCTTGAAGAACTTAAACTGCTAAAAAAGGAGCTGCACGCAGACACGAATATTACCACAGCTCGTGGAGTGGGGGCTACACTGCTACAGCCGTCGATGTGGCTTGTAGCGCGAGATTGTGGAATGCCGGATGAAATTGAATTTATTGGGGCCTATCTGGATACAAATATCCTTGCCAATACTCTTATGACGAAATCGGAATTTTATAAGCGCAAAATTAGCGTTGATATGTCACTTTGCGTTACGTCCGATGAGTCTCTGAGTACACTAAATGCAGTAAAACGTATTTTTGCAGTGAATGGTATCGAAATGAAATAAGGGGGTGTCATGTATGGGGCTTCTTGCAGGTATTGCACTTGTTGCGGCAGCAACAATCAGCAGTCGTCATTCCATCAATCAACGTGTTCGTAATGAAATGAAAAAGTATCCTGGCAATCATTATGTTCAAGAATGCCGTGATACTATCATGCAGGTCAGAAGTAATAAGCGTGACGACAGAGGCACGACAATTTATGCGTATATTCAAAAACGAAAGTGTAATTTTGATCGTGCGGTTTACAACCTGGCTTACTGGCAGTGCTATCGCAATGGGATTGAGTGGGATGACTATTCGGCACATCTTTTGTGTCCTATGTGTGATGCCGGAATGAATTTATAATAAAATACTCAAAATAGTTCTTGCCATATGACGATTTATACGCTATAATACAACCAAAAGTTGTCTTAACAGAAACTAACGGTTGTTAATATACTGGAAGTGAGTACCAAAAATTCGTAAACGATAATTCATCCGCACATATTACTTGTTTGAAAATTGATTGACAAAGGGTAACGTTATGAAAACATTAAAAGATTACGCAGTAGACACAAACAAGCTTACTTTGCAGGAATTTCTTGACCGTTATAAGTATCAAAACAATTTTGCGGTATATGCTTATCAAACCGGAGATTTTTACGGAGAAAAAACAAGTTTCTCTTTTGAATGCAATGGAATTCACTACATGAAATTAGATCCGCATACGTTGGTATTTGAGTCATGCGAACCTCGCAGAACGTGGCAAAGGTTCTTGAAACAGCTACTGCATGTTCCTTATGCCTATGGAAACTTCCATATTAGCGAACCTTGTAAAAAGGTTGATATCTGCCCCCGCGATGATATGTTAGGGTATGTACTTACCTTTGATACCTGGACGGTAGAGGTTACGATCCTGCCCTTACTTATGCCGAACATGAAATCCTTGAAATACATTCTTTGAAAGCGGTTGGAAATGAAACAAAATTTAAAATAGGGGAGGAACAAACCATGCAAGTAACGTTTGTTTACCAAGGTATGTGGTATCTGATGCCAGCAACAGGAGAAGATTTTCTTACATATACTGCTCAGGGACGTTATATTGAAAGTCCAACCGGAGATAAAGTCCAGGTTTGCACTGTATGCGTTACGGATGATTTTGTTCAGCGCATGGCAAGTATTCTATCGAGCGGTCAGCCGCCGGAAAATGTATTAGAGATTGTTACAATTCGGGCAATCTTTAACAAAACCATGCAGTGCTACTTCAAAATGTCTGGCACAAATGGGCATATTCCTTTCAAGGACATTATAGTTCCAGCTGGTCTTTCTGGGGATCTTTTGCTTGAATTGTCTTTCAAAGACAACTATATCAAAAATATTTTTAAAAGTCGTTAAATTCGCTTGACTTTATCTGAGCGGTATGCTAACTTATAATCAAGCCAAAGATGAACTTGGCTAACGAAATTAACAAAATCTAGTAAAGGAGTATTTATCATGGAAGTTATTAAAAATGTAAATTGGTCGTCTGCATCCGCTCAGTTTCCTAAAGTGGGCGAAGTTTGGCTCGTAGACATTCCTAATGCGATTGGTCATCAGCAAGGCGGTCGTCGTCCATTTGTTGTTACCTCAAACAACAAGCACAATAAATTTAGCCCCACGGTTAAAGGCGTAACACTTACCAGCAAAACACATAAGCGTTCTCCTGTCCATGTGATGCTCCGTAAGTCTGATTGTCCTTTCTTGGCAAAAGATAGTATTGTGATTTGTGAAGAAGTTGTATCTATCAATAAGCCACAGTTCATCAAAAAGCTTGGTAACTTAACAGATCAGCAAATGAAAAATATTGCGATTGCGCGCATTTTGGATGAACCGTTCCTTTATGAAGCTTTTTCTGTGATGCCAGATAAAGAAGATTTTGATTCTTTCCGTTTGTATGCGTAAAACAGATTGAAAAATTGGCTCTTGCCTTTGTTTCTTTACATATGGTATTATGTAAATTAGAAAGGTGTGAACCAAAATGGATTTACAATCTGTTGAGATTTTTGGGAAGGAGCATCCCAAATATCAAAATTTATTATCATGGTCCCAGCGTGTTACAAAAAAAGAAAATGAGCTTGGGAAACAGTTGAATGATTTCACCAAAAATGATTTCGCTATATTATTTTCTGAAAACAAATGGTCTTCATATACATCGTTTTATAAAGTACACTCATTCCTTTATGATTACTTGAAATGGTTGAGTGCAACAGATAATATTATTATTCCCAGTATAGAAGCGCTTTCAACGTTATCTTTTGCGGATGTAAATTCGTCATATAGGATGGCTGAGTTGTACTTTAAAGATGAACAAGATTTTATCAATGCCTTAAATTATGTTATCCCAGGGCCAGCAATGGCCCGTGCACGAGCTATTGAAGTTTTAATTTGGTTAGGATATGGAATAAACGAAATACCAACACTTAAAACTTCAATGCTTGATAAAGAAAACCTCTCTTTTGATGGAAAGAAAATCAGCAAAGCATTGTTTGAACAACTTGAATTTTGTTCAAATCTGTCTAGCTACAAATTCTCTATGGCAAATGATAAAAGCAGAGATATAGGAAATCGAGTGGTTGAATTTGAGCTTTGTGAAAGTGAGTATTTGGTAAAAGCATCAACAAGATATCCGACTGAAACAGGAGCTATTTCTCCGAGAGGTATTAAACGTATTATATCTTTAACAAATATTTATTTTAATAATGAAGAAGTAGCTAAAAAATACTATGGCAAACAATTTAAAGGCACATGTCTTGCAATTAACACGATTTTTATTGAATGGCATCAATATGAAGAAGAAAATCATATTGATATCACAAAGTTAAAACGAAAAGAATTAAAGAAATTATTTCCACAGTACGAAAAGCGAATAACACTCAACAGTGTAAGCAATTACAAAGCGTGGCGTAATTGTTATTATGGTACGTCAGATAATGAATAGGCCCAAATAAAAAGCGGGGCTTAGTGCCCCGTCTTTTATTTATTCAAGCAAAGGTGTACTTGCCTAACCAAAACTAGCGCCATATCCAGTATGGCGCTTTATGGGACCATGGCGCAATGGTTAGCGCTGGCAGCTCATAACTGCTCGGTTCAGGGTTCAAATCCCTGTGGTCCCACCATATCCCGCTAAGACGGGTTTACATAGATATCTTAAAATGAAAGGGGTATTTAATTTGTAAAGATGCGTGGTGCAATTATTGTAATCTTGGTTTGTATTGTGCTATCCAGCATTCCGCCGCCCAGATTCTAATAATTTGACTAATTTATAGCAAAGGAGACGATTTCATTCCAGCCGCATTTGTCCTTCTCATAATCCTCGCAGCCATCCTTTTTTGGGCTTGGCTTTCCCCGCACTATGATGAATTTGGTTCCAAAATTCTCAATTTCTTCCGTCAATTCACAAACAAAAAATAAGGAGTTTTTTCAATGAACAAAATCGTTGGCGCATATATCTCTGCCTTTGTCATCATCTTCTGTATCGTTATTTCTCTGTTTTGTACTGTCCGTATTCCTGCTGGCTATGTCGGCGTCATTTACAACATGAACGGCGGCGTGGCGGAAACCACCCTTACTCAGGGCTTCCATCTTGTCAAACCCACCCAAAAAGTTACTACCTACACCATCGGCATCGAACAGTCTTACCTTACCTCCGGTTCGGACGGTGATTCCAAAGGCGATGAATCCTTCGAAGTCCCGTCCAATGATGGTAAGGGCCTTACTGTCGATATGACTTTTACCTACCGTTTTGATCCCAATCATGTCGCTGATACCTTCACTCGTTTCAAGGGTCAGTCCGGTAAAGACGTCAAAGAGGTTTTTATCAAGCCCAACATCATGTCCTGGACCAAAGAGGTCACGGCCAAGTATTCCGTCATTGATCTGCTTGGCGACCAGCGTGCTTCCCTCAACTCGGAACTCACCGCCTACCTCAAGGATAAGTTCGAGCCTTACGGTATCATCATTGAATCCGTTTCTCTGATCAATATCGACCCCGATGACGAAACCCGTGCTGCTGTCCAGAAAAAGGTCAACGCTCAGCAGGATCTGGAGCTGGCAAAGATCGAGCAGCAGACCGCCAATGTCAATGCCGAAAAAGAAAAAGAAGTCGCTATCACGAAAGCCAACCAGGAAAAAGAAACCGCTCAGATCAACTCCGAAGCCAAACTGATCGAAGCCCAGGCTCAGGCCGATGCCAACCGTCTGATCTCCCAGTCCCTCACCCCGGAACTGATCCAGCAGCAGATGTATGAAAAATGGAACGGCCAGCTCCCTACTGTGCAGGCAGGTAATGATGCTTCCATCATTGTTGATGCCAGTGATATGGCGGAGTAAAAAAAATGGATTATAAGTTCAAACATGGTGACAAAGTTCGTGTTGTTCGTTTGAATAGTCAGTGTACAGCACAGAATAGTTCCAGAATTAAAGTAGGGGATGTATTTACCATTGAAGGCCCTCTTGATCGTAGTTTTGTAGGAAGCAACGAAAGGATCTATTCCGTTCAGGAAAAAACACTCATTTTCTGGGAAGATGAACTTGAATTGGTTGATGGAGTACAGGATAACAAAGAAGCAGCCAATGTAGAAATGGTCCATTTAGATTTTATGATTCCCAAGAATAATAAAGAGGAAGCAATTCGCATTGTAAATAATGCTGTTAAAAAAGTTTACTCTTGGACACAAGAAGATATTGACCTTGCAAAAACTACTGTTTTGAAATGGGTTAATGATGCGGTTGCCAACGGTGGAAGTGTCGTTTGGGACCACAACACGTTCTGCAAAACTGAAAGAGTACGTACTATTACATGTTTCTATTATGACAGTATGAATGTTACAAGATACGAAAAGCGGTCTTTTGATTTTGGCGAAGATGATTGCTACAACGAATGGATTGGTAAATGTATCACTCTTGCAAAAGTGCTCAATAAATGGATCCCAGATTTTATTAAGCAGAAGACGAGGGTAGAATAAAATGAACGACTTCAATGATGATTCTAAATTCAGCTTTGGCAAAGTCGAACTGGGGGTAGTCCCATCTGTAAAAGTTTCGTCAGCAAATCATGTTTCATACTATCATAAAAATAGTGCAAAGTATAAAATCTATAGTGCGCTTGCAAAAAAACGTCAGGCATCTGAATTGCTAGATGGTATCCGTGTGGGACGGCTATCATACAATGAATATTGCACAATTCGTGACGCTTTGGAAGAAATGGCTTGTGTTCTGGAAATTTATGATGATTGTACTGACGGTTATGAGAAAGGTGAGGAAAAAATTAAAAACCCGATTCCTCGTCATGGTGCTGCAACACACAAAAATATGCGAAAAAGGCGATAAATTTTTTTGCCTTTACAAAGGCGTACTTGACTAACGAAATGCTGATTTCATTACATAAAAAGGAGTAAATTCTATGGCAAAACAGCGTATTTTCGATCTTCCTGTAACCAAAGGTTCTTTTCAGGTAGCCGGTATTGTCTCTGGCACCCAGAAAGACAACTTTTTTACGGAGAAGAAAGCAAAGAATGGTAAAGATTTTCGTGCCGTAACGTTTGGTGTCGAAGTAAAAGAAGGCAGCTCGGTTTATCTGTCTCTGAATGGCATGGAGCAGGATAATGTTTTCTACTCCAAGCGTGGTGATAAAGAAAAGGGGATTAAGCCTGAAACTGAATCGGTTCCATGGCGTGATCGTTACAACTTTTCTAAGGAAGGTTTCACTCTGATTGGTGTGCGAACTGGCGTGAAAAAGGTTGTAAATTCCAAGGGTGAGGAAGTCAACGACAAGAAGATTCTGGCCCCCTTTGATGCAACTAAGGAAATTGCAGATAACCTTAAGGATGAAGCGTCTATCTTCTCTCGTGGTGAAATTGAGTTCAGTACCTACAATGGCCGACATCAGCAGCGGTTTGTTCCTAACCAGGTTAGCCTGTGCCGTCCGATTGATTTTAAGGCTGATGACTTTAAGCAGAATGCACTTTGGACCCAGGTGATTATTTTCACTGGTGTAAAGCCCACGGAGGATAAGTCGGAGTTTGTCGTTAGTGTAAAGATTGTTACATACAATACGATTGAAGATGCAGAGTTTTACATTGATAAGGAACACGAAAAGCTGGCACAGAACCTGCGTAAAAAGGTTAAGCCTTATACTGCAATGAAAGCTTTTGGCAATATTTCCATCATCAAGAATGTGGAAGAAATTGAAGTAGATGATGAATGGGGCGATGCAAACCAGATGGAGCTGCAGAAGGCCCCCACGATTCGCAAGCTGTATATTGACGGTGTTGATCCCAAGAGCTTTGACACAAATGTATATTCCGAAGAAAAGATTGCGCAGGCACTTGCAAAGATTGCAGCATCCAATACGGCAAAGTCTGATTTTGGTGACAAGCCGAAGGCAACTGTTTCCGCGGATGATGATTGGGGTTCCGACAGTTCTTTCTCTGTCGATGATGACGAACTTCCCTGGTAAGTATAATTGTCGTTTTGTTTTAGCTTATATTTAATCGAAAGGTATCAATTCTATGGCGCGTGCAAGAAACGGTAATGCAATTCAGTCTAAAATCCAGATGACCATTTATGGTGAACCGTTCACTGGTAAGTCTACTATGGCAAGCCAGTTTGCTTATATGAAAAATCCTGACGGTTCTCCGTTTAAGGTTTTGTATCTTGATCCTGAAAGCGGATCGATTGACGATTATCTGGGAACCATGAAGGCCAATGGTGTAAATCCTGCCAATATCTGGATTGTTTATACACAGTCTTTGACCGAAGTTCTTGATTATATTTCTCGTGCAACTAATAACGAAGATTTCTATGAGATTGATGATGATGGCAATGAAACCGATACGGTTGTGCTGGACGGTGATGGTAAGCCTTTCCGACCGGATGCAATCGTTGTTGATGGTACGTCTGTTTTGAATCTGACTACCAAACAGGGAATTATTGAATTCTCGAAGAAGCGTGCAAATGTCAAGGCTGACATCGCTGGTCTGATTGGTGATGCTCGTCTGGTTAAGGTTGATGGCGCTGGCTTGGAACTCAAGGATTATCAGACAATTAACTTTAAGGGTCAGGATCTGATTCTTGCTTTGAATGCTTCTGGTAAACACTACATTGTTACTGCTCGTGAAACCGATGAAAAAGAACAGCGAATTATTGATGGCAAAAAGGAATCGGTTTCTACTGGCCGCAAGATTCCCGAAGGTTTTAAGGGTATGCAGTACAACTGCAAGACCTGCATTCGTATGTATCGTGATCCTGATGATTATGATACAGTGAAAGCTTTTGTGGAAAAGGATCGTACCGGAGTTCATTCTGCTGGTGAGATTCTTGAAGATCCGTCGCTGATTGATTGGCAGGAAGTCATCAATAAGACTGCAAATAATGCTCATGTTGTCATTAAAAACGGTTTGAGCCATGCAGTTGAAACGGAAGAGGCAAAGTATGCACAGGAAATGGGTGTTTCCAACGAAACGAAACCTGAAGACGAACCGGCACCGGCTGTTGCAAAGTCGGATGTAAAAGAACTTCGTGCTCAGGCACTTAGCCTGCTTAAATCCATCTCCGATCCCGTAAAGAAATCTAACGCAAAGGCTGCTGTTGCGCAGGCAAGGCTGCCCACTCAGATTACCAAGATTGAAGACACTGAGGTTCTGGAAAAGATTATTGCCACAATCAAGGCAAACATTTAATGCCGATCCGGCGTAAATGTATTTACTGCCATAATTACATAGACGTTCAAAAAGATGTTGGCACCTATATTTATCAAAATAATGGTGCAATCTCGCACATTGAGTGTTTCTCTAATTACAAAAAATCACTAAAAGTTCCGTGGTCACAGCGGAAGATAAATGAGTATATTGGATTCGCTCAAAAACAAACAAAATCTTCTATGGAAGAGCTTATAAAAGAAGAACAAAAGAAAAAGGCAAAAAAGGAATCTAAACAGGCGGCGGGGGAGCGCTCATCCTCTGCTCGCCGTATTTTGACAGATTGGTTGTTGGAAAGATATAACATAACAATGCCAAAAGCCTTTTTTGTCAGGTTGGATAGTGTTTATAAAGGAACCTATAGGGGGTTAGCCCAGCCTATTCCACCAGAACATCTTTTGGATATGTGGCAGCAAAAAATAAATTATCTTGATAAAGTTGCGGAGCAAAACCGTAAAAAAGGAAAAGAAGTAGATGGGCTTTCTCGTCTTAATTATGATCTTGCTATCATTGTAGCGCGTTACCCTGCATATCTTACTTGGCTCAAAAAGCAACAGATTGCTGCAGAGCAGCCAGTAGAAACAACACCACAACAGCATATTGATTATTCTGGTTTATCGCAAGGAAATACTCTATCATCTGATAGTGTTGATCTTAGTTCAATTATCAATGAAATTTAGATAAGGAGGCATTGGTGGAAGCAATACGTAACACAACCAACGAAATTATGTTCGTTGGTGCTATCTATAAACAACCGGATCTCTTGGTAGATTTCGACTCTTATGTCAGAAAGAAATATGATTTCTTTGATGAAGCCACTCGTTTCTTTTATAGTTGCGCTTCCGTTATGTACTCTACCCGTACTCAAGATTTCAATAAAACATCTATCCTGACTTTTATGGCAGAAGATGAATCTCGTTTGGCAAAATACAAAGAGTTCAAAGGGTATGCAACGATTCAAAATTATATGCAGCTTGCGAACCCCAAGGATGCAAAAAACTATTTTCAGGTTTTAAAAAAATTCTCTCTTTTGCGAGAATATCAGCGCAATGGTTTCAATATTGAAGGTATCGTTAAGCATCCGAAATTTGAATTATTTACAGCAAATGATATTTATAGTCTGATCCGTGGTAAGGCCGACAGAATCAATACAATCATTCTTACAAATCAAGAGTGTGTTGTTTTGAATCAGAATATGGTTCAGACGGTCAATCATTGCCTGGAAACTCCTGATATGGGCCTTACAATTCCGTTCCCAATCATGAATGAATTGTTCCGAGGGTTTAAGCTTGGCACAATGATGTGTACCGGTATGCTTTCAAATGCTGGCAAGAGTCGATTCATGTTTAAGTTGATTGCCTATATCGCATTGGTGAAAAAGCAAAACGTTGTGGTTCTTCTTAATGAAATGTCTGTAGATGAAATGCGATTCTGTTTGCTTACAACAGTTGCCAACAATCCAGAGTTTCAGGAACTTCATGGTGTACACTTCACAAAGCAGGAACGTGAGATCACCCTTGGTTTGTACCAGGATGTAAAAGGAGATTTCATTTATCGAGAAAAGGGAGAGGATGGCTGCTTTACAGAAACGATTGAACGATATATTGAACGTGTTGGGAAACAATCTGAGGAATATCGAAAACTAATTACGGTTGCAAAGTGGATTGATGCAGAAGGACAGGGACTTATCTATGCAAAAGATGTCAGTTCTGCTTATGACGATAAAACCCTTGAGTTTGAAATTCGCAAATCGGCAATCACACAAAATGTAAAGTATTGTTTCTATGATACTTTGAAATCTGACATTGCAGATACCGGTGACTGGGCAGCATTCAAAATTACAGTTACGAAGCTGACAGAACTTGCAAAGCAGCTCAAAATCTTTATGTATGGTTCTATCCAGCTCTCCGATGAAGCAAATACGATTCTTCCAGATGAATTGACTTCAAGCCAAATTGCAAACTGTAAGCAAATCAAACATATTCTACATACTTTGGTTTTGTATAAAGAAATTCCTCATTCCATGTTTCATCGCTATGGGTATCTTTACAACGATGCAGACTGGGGAGATCCAGTGGTTCGTGATTTGGATGTAAACAAGCGTTATTACATTGGTAACGTTGACAAAAACCGCTTCGGCCAAAAGAAAAAACTTCTATTTGAACTCAATCTGGATACAAATGTTTGGGTTGAACTTGGTGAAGCTGTAAAAAAGTAAACCAATAACAAACAGATAAGGAGTTTTTTATGGTCGATATCGGGGAACTCAAATCTTATATCTTGGAGCAACAGCAAGTCGAAACCATTCTTCAAAATCTTGGTTGCCATCATATTAAAAATAAAGGAAAGTTTTTTCAGTGTGCAAACCCGGATGGTGACAATCCAACAGCAATTTGTGTTTACCTTAATGACTATTTGACCACATTAAATTACACCCGTGATATCACCAAAGGGCACTCTTCGGCAGATATTTTTTCTTTGGCCGAGTTTATTCTTGGAACATCGTTCCCCAAAACTGTTCAGCAAATTTGTTCTTGGGTAGGACTTGACTATTATCATGATTTTGAATCAGATTTGCCAGAGAGTTTCAAAATTACAAAAGAGCTGATGGCTCTGCAAAACGATGATATATCATATGTTAAAGAATTGACAATGGTTAAGCCGATTCCTGCAGTGATATTAAATTATTATACCAAGGCGGTAAATCCACTTTTCTTTGCAGATAATATTTCTTACCAAACACAGAAAGAATTTGAATTGGGGTACGATCCACAAACAAACCATATTACTATTCCTATTAGGGATGAACTTGGAACACTTGTTGGCGTAAAGGGTCGTCTTTTTGGAACCCCACAAGAGGGAGAACCTAAATATACCTATCTTGAGCCTTGTGCAAAAGGCCGCATTTTGTATGGACTCTATAAAACACTTCCTTATATAAAATCAAATCAAAAGGTTTATGTAGGAGAAGCTGAAAAGTCTGTTATGCAGATGTGGTCTATGGGGGTTCAAAATTGTGTGGCAACTGGTGGTAAAACGATCTCTGGTGCCCAGGTTGAGATGCTTACAAGATTGTGTGTTCCGATTGTGTTTCTTTTCGATAAAGATGTTTTGCCAGAAGAACTGGAATCCTTATCCAATCGCTTCATTGCAGGAACGGCAGTATACGCAGCTATTGACACAAAGGATATTCTTTCCCCAAAACAATCCCCAACAGATGATCCAGAAAAATTCGCTCGTATGATTCATGAATGTGTTAGGAGGATCAAATAAGTTGTCATTGTCAGTTAAACTAATCGAAGGGTCAGATAATAATTTTCGTGACCCAATCCCCACTATTTTTGCCAATCGGCATGTGCAAAATGCACAAAACGTCCTTAATCCGTCAAAGTCTGTTTTTCACAGCCCATACCTCTTAAAAAACATCGAAGCAGCGGCAGAAATTTTCGTAAAACACGCAGATTTGGCTCATGAAATCTCAATTTTATGCGATTGTGATCCTGACGGATTTACCTCGGCTGCACTGGTATATCTTTACCTCAAAGACCTTAATTTTGGCGGAAAAATCAATGTGCTGTTTCATGTAGCAAAACAGCATGGTCTTGCATCGGATATTAAGGTCCCTGAATCAACGAGCCTGCTTGTTATCCCGGATGCTGGTTCTAATGATGTGATGCAATGTCAGGAGCTTTCCAAGGCAATGGATATTATTATTCTTGACCATCACATTTGTGATGCTCCTAATCCTTATGCCACGGTTGTAAACAACCAGATGTGTGATTATCCCAATAAAGATCTTTCTGGTGTCGGAATTGTATACAAGTTTTTGCAGGTTGTTGATGACATTCTTTGGAACTCTTATGCTGACAAGTATTTGGATTTGGTTGCTTTGGGAAATATTGCAGACGTAATGGACATTCGTTCGCCTGAAACATATTCTTTTTGCCGTATCGGGCTTGCCAATATTCAAAATCCTTTGATGAAAGCATTCATGGAGGCAAACAGCTTTACGATTCAAAGCGCAATTCCCACAATTATTGACGTCCAGTTCAACTTTGTCCCAGCCATGAATGCAATTATCCGTGTTGGAACTCAGAAACAGAAAGAACAAATGTTTTATGCTATGGTTGGCAAGCAGGAAAGCTTTGAATATACCCCCACACGTGGCAAGAACAAAGGTGTTACAACAACAGAAACGTTAGCACAGCATGTTGTCCGTGAATCCGCCTCTGCTCGTTATAAGCAAAAGAAAACAAAAACTGTGGCGATTGACGCAATTCAACAAATGATTGAAAAATATCATTGGGATGACAATAAAGTTTTGTTCTGTAATGTATCCGGGATTCTGGATCAGTCGCTTACCGGTGTTACTGCAATCAATCTTGCAGAAATGTATAACCGTCCCTGTGTACTCCTTCGCAACGAAAAAGCAGAGAATGAAAACGAACAGATTGAATTTGGTGGTTCGTGTCGTAACCCCAATTATAGTCCAATTCCCAATCTGAAACAGTTTTTGGAATCCACAGGTCAGTTTATTTATATTCAAGGACATGACAATGCAGCTGGCGTTCGTATTCTTAAACAGAATATTCCGGTGGCAATTAGTGCGTGTAACGAAAAACTTAAAGACATTGAATTTGATAAGTGCTATTTTGTGGATTTTGATCTTGACGCTTCTGTACTTGGCATCAACCTGATCCGTCAAATTTATTCTCTTCGCTATGCGTGGGGGCAGGGGATGGAAGAACCTCTACTGATGGTTCGTAATATTCCTTTGGAACGTACCTCGATGCACATTGTTGGCAAAACATCTAACACCTGGAAATATGAATCTGATTCTGGCATTACATATATTCGTTTTACATGCCCGCAAAATGATCCGGTTCTTTCTTGGGTGAATGAAGCATGGGATCAATCTGATTGTATTTATATCAACGCAGTTTGCAAATTGTCTGTTAATCAGTTTCAATCTGTGATTACTCCGCAGGTTCACATTATTGACTGTGAGCAGGTAGTAGAATAATGGAACAATTTGTCAACCTGCATGTTCATACAGCAGTAGGTTCTCTACTTGATTCGATTCTCACTGTTCCAGAAATGGTAGAATTTGCGGCCCAAAATCACCAGCCTGCGATTGCAGTTACAGATCATGGCAAAATGAGTAGTTTTGTCGATGTTGTCAAAGCTTGTAATAAAAAGAACATCAAGCCCATCATTGGCTGTGAGGTTTATGAGGTTGATGACCAGGCTTTCAAAAACGACACAAAAGATTATAAACAGCCGCGGTATCATCTGGTTCTGCTTGCAAAAAACCATCAAGGATTGCTAAATCTTTTTAAGATTGTATCTAACGCATGTATTGATGGTATGTATAAAAAGCCCCGTACATCCCTTGATATCATTAAACAGAACGATTGGGGCAAAGGTATTATTTGCCTTACAGCCTGCCCCGCCGGCCGTCTTAGTACACTTCTTGTAGCTGGTGAAAAAGAACAAGCAAAAGTAGCATACAAGCGGTTTGAGGCAATTTTCGATTCCGTTTTTGTGGAGATTCAATCCCATAATACCCCTAGCCAGGCTGAGGCAAATGCAGCGATTGCCGAGTTTATCAATCAATATCAGTTGCCATATGTAATTACAACAGATGCGCATATGCTGTCTGCCAAGGACCATGATGCACATTCAATCTTTGTAAAAATTGGTGAGGGTAGAGAGCCGGGGGAATCTTACACCGACTGTTATTTGCAAACAGCGGAGGATGTATATAGAATCCTGGGATCTCAGTTCTCACACGATTTTGTTCAGCAAGGTATTGTAAATACTGTTAAAGTAGCAGAACTGATTGAGAATATTGACATTGGCCTTGACCATCCTAACCAGATGCCAGAAGTTAAAATCAATGGCAATTTTAAGTCACACCTTGATTATCTTCGTTATCTTGTCTATTCCACATTCCAGCAAAAATTTGGGCATATGTCGGAACAAGAACAACAGATCCGTCGTGATCGTATTGAGATGGAACTGGATGTTCTAGCCTATGTTGATTATATTGACTACTTTATTATGCTCTATATGCTATGCCAGGAGGCAGATAAACGAGGTATCCCGCGTGGCTACTCTCGTGGTTCTGGTGCAAACTGTCTTTGCCTGTTTATGCTCAATGTTACGCAGATTGATTCCGTTCGTTGGGATTTGGATTTCTCCCGTTTCGCCAATAAGGGGCGAAAATCTCTAGCAGATTAACAAACATTTAAATCAGATAATGCCAATTCTAATAGAGGGAGTTGGTGTTAAATAAGAAATCATTATAAGCTCTTTGAATCAGATACAGTAGAAAATGAAATTTTGAATCTATATAAACATGGAAACTCTTATAGCACAATAAATAATTTAACCAATCGTGTATATGGGATATATCAAATTAGTAACTTTATAAAAGCACATGGACAATCTCGTAATGACCATGAGAAATCTTTAAAATATAGTTTCAATATACATTATTTTGATGTTATAGATTCAGAAGAAAAAGCCTATTGGCTTGGTTTCATTTATGCTGACGGATATATAGTTAATGCAATTCCGGGCAAAACACATGATGCGTTTGGGATTGCATTGTCAAGTAAAGATAAAATTCATCTTGAAAAATTTAAGTACGCCATAAATTCTACTCACCCGATAAATGATTATGTTTCTGCATATGGAACAGGGATATCAAGAATTGTCTTTATAAATCAATGTTATATAGACAATTTAATTTCAAAAGGAGTTCTTCGTAATAAAAGTTTAATCTTAAAATATCCATCTTATGACATTGTTCCTAAAAAATATAGCATTCCTTTTATTCGAGGATATTTTGATGGAGATGGCTCTATTAAAAGAACAGGGAAAAGGCGAACAGAAGCGAAAGATCCATATGATGTTAGTTTTATTGGTACAAAAGAATTTTTAATAGCAATTCAAGATGAACTCGGCATGTATTCAAAACTGCGTCAAGCATCAAAGCATAATACAAATAGCTATGAAATAGTCTTTGGTGGTTTTCGCAAAGCATTATCTGTTTTAAATGTGTTGTACAATGATGCAACCATATATCTTGATAGAAAATATGAAAGATATTTGGATATGCTAAATGTACAAAATAGTCGTCTACAGCAGTGATGTTGTAGATTATCAGATGTGTGAACGTATGATAAAACGGTGTACATTTAACGTTTAGTAACCACAGGAAATGGTGGCTAATAAATGTGCTAACAGGGAAAACCTAAGTCTTTACAGATATGGCAATCCTGTGCCAAGTCTTAACTTTATGTTAAGGAAGGTCAAACGACTAACGGGTTGCGCCGTGTAGGTTGGATTTTATCACCAATCGAAGTGCCATCCACCTTATTTGTTAAGGTGAAGATATAGTCTATACCCCTAATAAATATCGGGAAACCGAGGGTAGTAATAGTTCGATTTCGACTGTAGTAAACGTCGCCGCAAAGAACTAATCGAAATTTCTGAAGAACTTTTTGGCAAGCAGAATGTTGCCCCTATTGCTACATTTAATACACTTTCTACTAAAGTTGCCATCAATGATATTGGTAAAGTGTTAAATGAAGATCCGACAAGCCCTTATTTTGGGAAAATCCCCTATGATATGCGTAAGGCTGTTACTAAGCTGATTCCTACAGTTAAAACCCTGGATGATCTTGGGCAAGAAACAGAAAAAGATGTTCTTTTGAAAGATATTCTTTCCAAAAATGAACAGCTGTCTGGCATTTATGAAGAGTTCCCGCTGTGGTTCCAGTACGTTATGCGGTTGGAAGGCTTGCCCAAATCTATGGGCCGTCATGCAGCTGGTACGCTTATTACTCCTAAACCTGTAATTGAATACTGCCCTTTGTGTCTGGATCGAGAAGGCAATCAGATGTGCCAGCTTGAAATGCACGCCGCTATGGATGATCTAAAGCTTGTTAAGATGGACTTCCTTGGCCTGGAAAATCTGGACACCATTGATGACACACTTAAAATGGCACATTTGACCTGGCAGGATGTGGATATCAACCACCTGAATTTGGACGACAAACAGGTTTATGACACGGTTTATAAAAGTGGAAATACGATTGGTATTTTCCAGATGGAATCTGCCGAAGCTCGTAAAATGTGTATGGAAGCAAAATGCGATAATGCCGAGGATATCATTGTTGTGAACGCAGCTAACCGTCCTGGCACAAAAGAAAGCTTCCCAACGTACTGCTTCAATAAACTAAACCCTGACAAAGTTACGGTTTTGCATCCAGCAATCAAAGAGCTTTTTAACAAGACACAGTACATTTTGCTTTACCAAGAGCAAGCTCTTTCTATGTTCCGTTACGCAGGCTTTCCTGAAACTGAGGTTGATAATGCCCGGCGGGCCATTGGTAAAAAGAAAAAAGATGTTATGGCATCTTTGGAACAGCAATTCCGTGATGGATTGAACAAAAAAGGCTGGACGGGAGAACAAATCACAGAAATGTGGCGTTTGATTCTAAAACAGTCGGAATATTCGTTCAACCGCGGTCATGCAGTTGCTTATGGTTTACTTTCATATCTGACAGCCTATCTTAAAACACATTATACAGTGTATTTTATGACGGCATGTTTGATTGCAAAGCAAGACGATCCTGGCAAAATTGGTATTTTCATCAATGAATGCAACCGTCTTCATATTAGGGTTCTCCCACCAAGTGTCAACAGATCTGATTTGACTTTTGCCCCCAATGCAAGCAAAAACCAGATTCTTTTTGGTCTTGGTGCAATCAAGGGCCTTGGAGACGATTTCTCTAAACAAATCATTGCAGATCGTCCTTATGAAGGTTTTCAGGATTTTCTTTCTCGTGTAAACGGTGGCAAGGTTGGCACTAAAAATGTTGTTCAGCTTATCAAGTCTGGTGCAATTCCTGCAAAAGACAAGTCTGAAATGCTTCTCCGGTATGCCAATATTTTGTTTGATTCAACGTATAAAGAGAAAGAATTTAAGGTCATGGCCTCACTTCCCAAAATTTCTATTTTGCGTGATGAGTGGGGGATTGATACGGATTCTGTAAAATCCAAACAAGAACGTTTGGAACTTTATAATCAAAAGCGAAAACAAAAATGGGATTCGGAACGTCTTTCTCGTCTTACAGCCAAGGAAACGGCTCGCAATACATATTTGGAATCTTTCAAATCAACTTATATGAAAAAACCTCATATGTGGGAATTTGAAACTCTGTCAATGTTTTTGACAGATAACCCGATTAAAGATTCTTCACAGTATGTTTCACAAGCTTTCTCCCAAGCGGCTGACCAGCAAAACGTTACAGTGATTTGCGTTATTGTTGATATTCAACGCAAAAAAGATAAGCGCGGTTCACAGTTTGCATACCTTCATGTTTATACACAAGAGGGAATTATTGAAGCAGTGTGCTGGGCTAATCAATACAGTGCTTATTCAAACCTTATTTCTACAGGTAATGACATTGTGATTTATGGTAAAAAGAAAGAAAACTCCCTTATTGTAAGTCGCATGAAACCTTATAAACAGTGGTGTATAGATCGTAATTTGTAAAAAAATATGTAAAAAGGAGTTGTTTGTTATCAGCCAGCAAATTTGTCAGTTCCTTGCTTATCCTCAAGTGGAACGTTTTTATAACCAGGATTCTGGCTTTGGGGTATATACTTTTTATACCCCAGACGCCATCCCTGAATCCAGGCCTTATCATCCTACGGCAGATGATGCAATTTTTAGTGGCTTTCAAAAAACAGTGCATATGTCAACGCTTGCTGGCTGTATGCAGCAACTGTATTTGGGCACAGAATATAAAGTAGAAGCAGAACTTCAGTACAATAAAAAATATAACTCGTATCAGTATAAGCCAATTACAATTCTTGCCACAACCCCCAAAAATGTACAGCAACAAAAAGCATTTTTGCAATCTATTATAAATCCTCGTCAGGCGGATGTTCTTTTGGAAAAATACCCAAATATCGTTGAAGATGTTGTCAACAAAAGAGATAATGTGGATACCTCTACCTTGAAGGGTATCAAGGATTATACTTGGAAAAGAATTAAAGAAGCGATCATCAATAATTATGTTATTTCAGATATCCTTGTTATGCTTCAGCCCCTTGGGGTATCCTATAACATGATTAAAAAGTTGGTCGATTCTGAACCAAATCCAGCTCTTTTGAAAGATAAGCTATTGAAAGATCCATATATCATGACCAAAATTCGTGGCCTTGGTTTCAAAAAGGTTGATGATTTGGCCCTGAAATTGAATCCAGATCTTCGTGTGTCCACCAAAAGAGTCTATGCCTTTATTCGATTCCATCTAAATTATGTTGCTTCTCAGGAAGGACATACATGGATTTATATTTCTCAGCTTAAAGCCGCAGCCAAAGATTCTATTTCAGAATGTATGGAGTTACTTGAGCAGGTGATTTCTAGTGAATCCTCGTGTAGAACGATGTTTGTTGTAACAGCGAACAAAATTGGATTACGCAAATATTACGAATATGAGATGGATAGTTTGGATATTCTTCGCTCTATCAATAAAATGAACGATAGCGCTAGTTGGAATATCTCACAAGAAACGATTGAAGCAGGTATTAAAGCCGCAGAAGAACAGCAGGGATTTATCTATACACAAGAGCAGAGTGAACTGATCCGGCAAGCCGTCCAAAACAACGTTACAGTCATTTCTGGCAAAGCAGGTACAGGTAAAACTTCAATTAGTCGTGGCATTATCAATATCTATAAAAAAGCAAATAAATCTATTGCTTGTTGTGCTCTCTCTGCTAAGGCTGCCCAGCGTATCACAGAAGCTACAGGGAATCCATCAAGCACAATCCATCGTCTGTTGGGCTGGTCGGGAACTGATTTTTGCCATAATCATGATAACCCACTTCAAGCAGATGTGCTATTTTTGGATGAAGCATCCATGGTTAATGTTGACATTTTTTATCATTTGGTCTGTGCGGTTAAGGAGGGGGCAAGGGTTATTCTTTGTGGTGACAATCGCCAGCTTCCTCCGATTGGTGCAGGTAATATTTTTAGTGATTTGCTGGAGTATTCAAAAGATTTTAATGTCAACAAACTTACCAAGGTTCAGCGCCAAGCACAAGATTCGGGTATTCTTTCTGATGCTAATAAGATCCGTGAAGGAATTAACCCGCTCGAATTTGCAGATTCTAAAATCGTTACTGGTAAACTTCAAGATATGGTTTACATGTTCAGGGATTCTGCGGAGGTATTGCAGCAAATTGCAATCAAGACATTCTTTAAGTCTGTAGAAAAAGATGGCTATGATGATGTTATTATCGTAACACCGCGGCGTACTAATTGCCCGAATTCAAGTGCGGAATTGAACAAAAAGATTGCGGCTGAAATTTTTGCTGGCAAACCGGAATCTGAAGGTTTCACATATGGTTCTATTACATTTTATCCTGGTATTAAGGTAATGCAGCAGGCAAACAACTATGATAAGAACGTTTTTAACGGAGAGATTGGCTATGTTGATTCTATTACCACAGATGAAAAAAGAACCAAAGTAATTACTGTAAAGTATCCTTTTGGTACAAAATCTAAGATGATTCAATATAATCCCAATGAATTGTCTGAACTTGATTTAGCATATGCTTTAACTTGCCACAAATGCCAGGGTAGTGGTTACAAGACAGTAATTGCAATTATTGATACAAGTCATTACATTATGTTGGATTCTTGTCTCCTTTATACAGCTATTACTCGTGCAAAAAAGAGATGTCTTTTGTTGGCAGATCCCAAAGCATTCATTCGCTGCATTAACACAAACAAGAGTACTGCGCGGCAAACATGGCTCAGTGAAATGCCACATTGAAACGTCAAAAAATATTTTCAAAAGTGGTCAAATTTGCTTGCATTTTAATTTATCTGTAGATATAATATATTTATCAAGCACAAAGGTGGATTTAACTAACAAACATCGTATAGTAGATTGAACATGCAAGTAAATATATTTTTTTGTCGTTGCAAAGGTGAACTTAACTAATATATGCGCTTTACTTCTTCAAAACATCAAAACATATGACAGATTACAGATTACTTAAAATCCCTTCGAGAGAGCATTTAGACGTGCAAATTCTGGATGGAACTCAAGAGCATCATATCTTACAAATTATCACATCAAAAGCAAGAGATATCCGGCCAGATAGAACTTTGTACACTTTCAAACTATATGATGTTGGGTCAGATGGTTCTTTAATGTTTTTAGAAAAGAACGAAAATGAACCGAAATTTATTAACGAAAGGTTTTGTCAAACCGATAACGCATGAAATATACAAAGTCTTATAGACACTATTTTTTATATTTCCGTTCTGACTATCCTTTTAACCAAGATCCGCAGCTTCTTGCGTTTCACACTTATTGTGCTAAAAGTTATGATTCAAAACATTATTGTGTTGAGCAGTCAGATGGCGAAATGATTTTGGTTCCAAAAGAATATGAAGACGACTTGTATGTAGTCATCAATCACCTGAAAGGAAAGTGAAAAAAATGAAACCATATACAAAAGTTTCTAAATATTCCGATACAAGTTATGAACGTGAAACATTGATAAGCTATTGCGATGCAGAGAAAACAGCATCTTGCTACACGAGAAATTTCTCCATGATGGAGCGGCTTCGCACTCTTGCCAAAGAACGCCCGGAGGACGTTAAGCTGGTGCAAGATTCTGATTTTTGTGTCGAAGCTATCCTTCCTAAAAAGTGGGTTAAAATTCGTCCATCCAGAATTCTTACCCCTGAGCAAAAATCAAAAGCTGTAGAGAGAGGGAAAAAAATATATGAAATTCAAAGGATGAAAAAGGAAGCCAAAAGCAAAGTAAACGAAAACAAACAATAAATTTAGGAGGCATCTATTTTGAAGGTAACACTTCTTACTCACACCCCAGAGCCGGAAAAAATTGTGGCAG
>OMGH01000345.1_pt1 | contig 40166 bp, 38 predicted proteins | sample 1645841 | NCBI WGS metagenome assembly OMGH01 (sample SAMN00849584, study PRJEB25192) | human gut metagenome
GACATTGCTGTTAATGGCATTTATTCTGTTCAAAATTCCGTTGGGATTTTAAAAATAAAAAGCGCGAATCTGTTTAGATTTGCGCTTTTTGATTTGAGAAGGTTATGTTTGAATAAATGAATAAAAAATAACATAATATATAGGAAGGTTTGGAATTAAGATAATTAAACAAAAAGTGAAAATATACTCATTGTTCTTTGTGCAAAGTGCAACAAAGAAAAGGATAAATTTGTGTATAAGTGAGAAAATAAAAGAATAAACGACAAATAACGATAAGATTGTTTAAAAATATACGTTTGTCGGAAAACTAAGGGTTGAAAATAATAAGTATTATGGTAAAATAGATATAGTATCAAAAAGAGAAAGAGGGGAAATATGTGTCAAAGACTTTACTTGTCGAAATAAGAAATATTGCAATAGGTGTGATCATACTCGGAGCGGTGCAAGTACTTGTTACTTTGCCGACAAAGTTTTTTGGTTTATCTGCAATATTCGGAACACTTCTCGGATGTGCGGTGGCAATTTTAAACTTTGCACTTATGGGAATTATCCTTGAAAGATGTGTGTCAAAGCAAAAAGGTGCGTCCGGACTTATGGGAGTCGGTTATATAGGTAGGCTGGCACTTATTGCACTTGCGGTAATTTGGGCAACAAAGGTTGATTATCTAAACTATGTATGCGTTATAATTCCGCTTATATTCCCGCAGATTTCTATATTCATACTAAATCTTACGAGAAAAAAGGAAAGGGAAGTGTCAGAAGATGAACGGACCTAAGGTTTTATTTGAGATACCGCTTTTCGGTGGAATTAAAGTAACCGAAAGTATAGTCAATATGTGGATTATAACGGCGGCACTCGTGATAGTGTCTGTATGGCTGACACACGGTATGCGAGTAAGAAATCCGTCAAAGAAACAACTTGTGGCAGAAAAACTCATTACAATGCTTTACAATCTTGTAAAGGATACAATGGGTGAAAAATATATGTCGTTCGCACCGTATATAGGAACGCTTTTTATATTTTCGATAGTCGGAAGTTTATCGTCGCTTACGGGGTTAAGACCGATAACGGCTGATTTAAGCGTTATACTTTCGTGGTCGATAGTGACGTTCCTTATGATACAAGTGACGAACATCAAAAATCACGGTGTTTTCGGTTGGCTTAAATCGTTTACCGAACCTGTACCGGTTATAACACCGCTTAACCTTATAAGTGAAATCGCAAATCCTGTTTCAATGACGTTCCGTCATTTCGGTAATATTGCCGCAGGTCTTGTTATAACATCACTTGTATACGGCGGTTTGGCGAGTCTTAGCAGTGTTATACTTTCGTGGATACCAAATGATTTCTTTGCAACAATACCGATTTTACAAGTCGGTATTCCGGCAATACTTTCGGTTTACTTTGACCTGTTCACAAGCTTTTTGCAGGCATATATAATCTGTATGCTTACGATGGTGTTTGTTCAAAGTGCAGGCGACTAAAAAACAAAAATAAAAAACAACAATAAATATAAAACAAAGGAGATTTTAAAAATGGAAAGAGCAATTATATTAGCGGCGTCGGCAATAGGTGCGGGACTTGCAATGATAGCAGGTGTCGGACCGGGTATAGGACAAGGTTTTGCGGCAGGTAAGGCGGCAGAGGCAGTCGGCAGACAGCCTGAGGCAAAGGGCGCAATTACTTCAACAATGTTGTTTGGTTGTGCGGTTGCGGAATCAACAGGTATTTACGGTCTTGTTGTCGCATTGATTTTATTGTTTGCAAATCCGCTTATAGGACTTCTTTAATCAAACAGCGAAAGGATGAGAGCAAATGAATGAATATTTGCCTTTTGTATCCATAGACACATGGACAATGATTTTTACGTGGGCAAACCTGCTCATATTGTTTCTGCTTTTAAAGAAGTTTTTGTTTAAACCTGTAATGAAGATACTTGATGAACGCGCAGAAGAAATCGAAAATTCGTATAAACAGGCAGAGGAAACCAACGATAAGGCACTAAGCCTTAAAAGTGAATACGAAGAAAAACTTTTGTCTGCAAAAAATGAGGCTGACGGTATAATAAAATCGGCGGTTGAAACGGCGGACAGACGCTCTGAATCTATTGTAAATGAGGCAAATGAAAAAGTTCGGTATATAATGGAAAAGAGTCAAAAGCAGATTGAACAAGATAAGCAGAACGCAGTCACTGACGCAAAGAGAGAGATTGCGTCTATGGCTGTCGATGCGGCAGAAAAAATTATAGGCAAAAAATTAACTGACAGTGATGATGAAGAACTAATTTCTGATATTATTGATAGAATGTAGGTGATTTATATGTCTGCACCACAGACTTACGGTGCCTCGCTTTACGACCTTGCAAAAGATGAGGGGATGTCAAGAGAGATTTTGGTTGATCTTGAGGGGATTGTTTCGTTATTTAACGAACACCCTGCATATGTTAAAATACTTGATTCACCTCAAATCGAACGTGATGACCTTATGGAGATACTTAACGAAGATTTCTTGGGCAAGGTGAACAGATATGTTTTGAATTTCTTAAAGTTACTTTCGGAAAAGCATAGTGTACATCACATCGGGGAATGTTTTAAAACATATGAAAAGCTGTATAATGAGGACAATAGTATAAAAATTGTTAATGTTACAACAGCAAAGCCTATCGGCAAGCATTTGGAAGAAAAACTATTGCAGAAACTTGAGAAGAAAACAGGCGGAAAAGTAGTTTTGAAAATGCACATTGATAAAAAATGTATAGGCGGAATTATAATTGAAACAGATGGTATGCGGATTGATTCAAGTATAAAATCAGGACTTGAAGATTTAAAAAAAGCTTTGATATAGCATAGGAGTAGAAGATGCAGGATTTAAGCAAAGTTATAAAGGACAGAATTAAAAATTACGATAATATAATACGCGAAACAGAAACGGGTTACGTTGTAGAAGTCGGTGACGGAATTGCGCGTATACACGGACTTGATGCGTGTATGGCCGGTGAGCTTATCGAGCTTGACGGCGGAGTTATGTCTATGGCACTGAACCTTGAAGAAGATAACGTCAGCGTTGTTATTCTCGGTGATGATACGGGAATAAAAGAGGGCAGTATCGCAAAACGTACGGGACGTGTCGCAGACGTTCCCGTTGGTGATGCACTTTTGGGGCGTGTTGTTGACGCTCTCGGAAACCCTATTGACGGCAAGGGTGCAATAAATACAACCGAAACACGCCCCGTCGAATCTCCGGCGTCGGGAATTATCGAACGTAAGTCTGTAAGCGTGCCTTTGCAAACGGGTATAAAGGCGATTGACTCTATGATACCTATCGGCAGAGGTCAGAGAGAACTTATAATCGGTGACAGACAAACAGGTAAAACGGCGATTGCGGTTGATACCATTATAAACCAAAAAGATACGGACGTACTTTGTATTTACGTTGCGATAGGTCAAAAGCGTTCAACGGTTGCGTCAATCGTTGATACGCTTGAAAAGGCCGGTGCGATGGATTATACGATTGTCGTTTCCGCAACGGCGTCTGAAATGCCGGCACTTCAATATATTGCACCGTATGCAGGTTGTGCAATGGGCGAATATTTTATGTATAAAGGCAAGGACGTTTTGATTGTGTATGATGATTTGTCAAAACACGCAGTAGCATACAGAGCGTTGTCGTTGCTTTTAAGACGTTCACCGGGACGTGAGGCGTATCCGGGCGATGTATTCTATTTACATTCAAGATTGCTTGAAAGAGCGGCGAGATTGTCGGACGATTTGGGCGGCGGCTCGCTTACTGCATTGCCGATTATAGAAACACAGGCAGGTGACGTTTCGGCATATATACCGACAAACGTAATTTCAATTACGGACGGACAGATATTCCTTGAAACGGAATTATTCCATTCGGGCATTATGCCGGCGGTCAATCCCGGTATAAGCGTGTCGCGTGTAGGCGGTAATGCACAGATAAAGGCAATGAAAAAAGTTGCCGGAAGTCTGAAACTTTCGTATTCACAGTACAGAGAACTTCAAGCATTCGCACAGTTCGGCTCGGACCTTGATAAAGACACAAAAATGCGTCTCGCAAAGGGTGAGAGAATAGTTGAAGTGCTAAAGCAAGGAAGAAACACGCCGATAAGAGTATCATTGCAAGTGGTAATTATTTATGCGGTTATAAACGATTTGCTTGAAGATATACCTGTTGAAAGAATACAGGAATTTGAAACATCATTATTTGAGTATATTGAAAATAATGCATATTATATAATAGATACGATTGAAAACACAGGTGAAATGAGTAAAGAATGTGAAGAAAAAATCCGTTCATCTGTTGAAGATTGTAAGAAACGTTTTGTAAAGTAGGAGGGATGCTCTGATGTCTGCTTCATCAATGAAGACAATAAAAAACAGAATAAAGAGTATAAGCTCGACTATGCAGATAACAAAAGCCATGGAGCTTGTTGCCGCGTCAAAAATGCGTAAAGCGTCCGAGGGTATTGAGCGTTCAAAGCCGTATTTTAATATACTTCACGAAACGCTTGAAGATATAGCAAAGGATAATAAGGATTTCAGTTCTGTATTTACGCGTGAAAGAGAGGGAAAAACTTGTCATATTGTTATAGCCGGTGACAGAGGGCTTGCAGGCGGATATAACAACAATTTGTTTAAATCTCTTGACATAAAAGACGGAGATATAATTTTTCCGATAGGTAAAAAGGTTGTGGAGCATTTCGGTGAAGATAATGTGTATACCGACACATATGCCAAAGCAGGCGATATAAAAATCTCCGATTGTCACGCAATAGGAAGTTTATTGGCAAAGGCGTATGAAAAGGGCGAATTTACGCACCTTATTCTTTCGTATACAAGCTTTGTCAATATGCTTACGCAAGAGCCTAAGACGGAGAATGTTCTGCCGATAAGAGTTGAGCATACAAAAGATGGTATGCGTAATATGAATTACAGCCTTATTGTGTATGAGCCTGACGCAGAGGAAACTTTTGCACAGATAATACCTTATTATATTTCCGGAATGGTGTACGGTGCTGTGTCGGAATCGGTTGCGTCGGAATTATCGGCACGAAGAAATGCGATGAAATCCGCAACGGACAATGCGTCGGAAATGATTGAAAATCTGAGCCTCGAATATAACAGAGCAAGACAGGCATCAATCACGCAGGAACTTACAGAGATAATATCAGGTGCGAATAACTTATAATCCGAAATTTTTCCCGCAGCACTACTTTTTGTTTGGGGCAGTACGCCCGTACGGCACCACAAACTGCAAAGCAGCACTGCGAAAAAAATTACAAATTATAAAATTACGGATTATATAGAGATGAAGGAGTTATGTATGAATAACGTTGGAAAAATAGTTCAAATAATAGGTCCTGTCCTTGATATAAGGTTTGAGGACGGTGAATTGCCTAATATTTTAAATGCCATTGAAATTGACAATAAAGGTCAAAGGCTTGTTGCGGAAGTTGCACAGCATATAGGCGACAATGTTGTCAGATGTATTTCGATGGGCTCGACGGACGGACTTGTCAGAGGAATGGATGCCGTTGACACAGGTGAGGGAATTAAAGTGCCTGTCGGTGAAGAAACACTCGGAAGAATTTTTAACGTTTTGGGTGACGCGGTTGATAATATGCCTAATCCCGAAACAAAAGAAAAATGGTGTATACATCGTGAGCCGCCAACATACGAAGAACAAAATCCGACAACGGAAATACTTGAAACGGGTATTAAGGTTGTCGACCTTATTGCGCCGTATGCAAAAGGCGGTAAAATCGGTCTTTTCGGCGGTGCAGGTGTCGGCAAGACTGTTCTTATAATGGAGCTTATCAATAATATCGCTAAGGAACACGGCGGTATCAGTGTTTTCGCCGGTGTCGGCGAGAGAACGAGAGAGGGTAACGACCTTTATAATGAAATGAAAGAGTCGGGCGTTATCAATAAGACTGCGCTTGTTTACGGTCAGATGAACGAGCCGCCGGGGGCAAGAATGAGAGTTGCGCTTTCGGGACTTACAATGGCTGAATATTTCAGAGATAAGCAACATCAGGACGTGCTTTTGTTTATTGATAATATTTTCAGATTTACACAAGCCGGTTCGGAAGTTTCGGCACTTATCGGACGTATTCCGTCGGCAGTTGGTTATCAGCCTACACTTTCTACTGAAATGGGTGCTTTGCAGGAGAGAATTACATCTACAAAGAACGGTTCTATAACTTCAATACAAGCTGTCTATGTGCCTGCGGACGACCTTACAGACCCTGCTCCCGCAACGACATTTGCTCACCTTGACGCAACAACCGTTTTGTCAAGACAGATTTCTTCGTTGGGTATTTATCCGGCGGTTGACCCGCTTGAATCAACGTCAAGAATTTTGACACCCGAAGTTGTGGGTAAGGAACATTACGAAACAGCAAGAGCGGTACAGCGTATAATTCAAAGATATACCGAATTGCAGGATATTATTGCGATTATGGGTATGGACGAGCTTTCGGAAGAGGACAAGAATACCGTAAACAGAGCGAGAAAGGTTCAGAGATTTTTGTCACAGCCGTTCTCTGTTGCGGAACAGTTTACAGGTATGCAAGGTAAATACGTTCCGATTAAAGAAACAATTCGCGGTTTTAAGGAAATTATCGAGGGTAAATGTGATGATATTCCCGAATCGTGTTTCCTTTTCGCGGGCGGTATTGACGAAGTTCGTGAAAAAGCAAAGAAAATGGGTGAATGATTATGAATATATTTCATTTGCAGATAGTAACGCCCGACGGACTTATGTTTGACGGTGATGCGGAAAAATTACTTGTTCGTACTACTGAGGGCGACGTTGGTATTATGAGCGGTCACTGCGATTATGTAACGCCTGTCGATACGGGTGTGGCAAGAGTTACAACGAACGGCGATGTAAGAACGGCGGCGTGTTCGGGCGGACTTTTGAATGTGAAAAAAGGAACAGTCAGACTTGTTGCAAGTACGTTTGAATGGTCCGAAGATATTGACGTTGAACGTGCGTTGAGGGCAAAAGAGGCGGCGGAAAAGAAAATTAAAGAAGCTTCCGACTACGAAGAAAGAGCCGCTGAAATAAAATTAAAAAGAGCACTTACGAGAATACGTGTAGGTGAAGAAAAATAGTAAAAAAGAGGGGGACACTAAATTTTAGTGTCCCCTTTAAGTTGTGAAATAAAATTTTGCTAATCGTATTGACAAAAATTAACCTCTCGGATATACTAAAATATGAATAGGAGGGCAAGGTATGCAGATTGAAAAATACTACAATGATTTAAACACATTGCATATTAATACAGAAGAAAACAGAGTGTATTATATGCCGTGTTCGGATATAGAAAATGCAAGAAAGGAAACGAATGACAGAAAGCAGGATTTAAACGGTGAGTGGGATTTTATGTATTACACTTGCATTGATGATGTTCCGGAAGATTTTAAGTACGGAAATACAGACGGCTTTGATAAAATTCCTGTACCGTCATGTTGGCAAACTCAAGGTTATGACCGCCATCAATATACAAATACAAGATATCCGTTTCCGTATAATCCGCCGTATGTTCCGTATGACAATCCGTGCGGTGCGTATGTAACTCATTTTGAATCGGATAATGATTATAGGAAGTATTTGAATTTTGAGGGTGTGGATTCTTGTTTTTATGTGTGGGTGAACGGCGAATTTGTTGGTTACAGTCAAGTATCACATTCAACATCTGAATTTGATATTACAGATAAGGTTAAAAACGGCGATAATATACTTTGTGTGTTGGTTTTTAAATGGTGTGACGGAAGTTATCTTGAGGATCAGGATAAGTTCAGAATGAGCGGTATTTTCAGAGATGTGTATATTTTAAATCGTCCGCAGAAGCATATCCGCGACTATAAAATCGAAACAGATATTCAAGGAAAAATTAATATTGAAATAGATTCGGACACTGATGTGAGCTTTGTTCTTGAAAATGAAAAAGGCGAGATATACAGTGGGGACAGTAAAACTATAACGGTTGAAAAACCGATACTTTGGAACGCGGAATATCCGTATTTATATACATTGTATCTTGTAACGGAAGATGAGGTTATACGCGAAAAAATCGGTTTCAGAGAAATAAAAATTGATGACGGAATTGTTTTTCTTAATAATAAACCGATAAAAATGAAAGGCGTAAACCGTCATGACAGTGACCCTGTAACAGGATATACCATAAGCCGCGAGCAAGCCGAAAAAGATTTAAAACTTATGAAACAGCACAATATCAATGCACTTCGCACAAGTCACTATCCAAATGCTCCGTGGCTTATGCAGTTGTGCGACGAATACGGCTTTTATGTTATTGCGGAATCTGATATTGAAATTCACGGAACAGCATCATTTTTCGGTGGTTCACAAGCCGTTACATTTGGATTGCTTGCACAAAATCCCGATTGGGAAAATGCAATTTTGGACAGAGTTCAGAGAAATGTTATACGCGATAAAAACAGAACAAGCGTGTGCATTTGGTCGCTCGGCAATGAGGGCGGTTACGGCGTGAATTTTGAGAAAGCTGGCAGATGGGTTAAGGAATATGACTCCACAAGATTGACGCATTACGAAAGCAGTATGTGGCAGATGGAGGGACATATAAACGATACCTCAATGCTTGATGTTGAAAGTACCATGTATGCGGATTATAAGTGGATAGACAAATATTTTGAAAATCCGGGTGAAGTGGTTTGGCACAGAGTCAGTCTTGGAAAAGGCAGTGAATACGGCGGTGCGGGCGAATGGATAAATCTTTCGGAGAGTAAACTCGGCAAGAAAGAAAAGGAACAAATGGCGGTTGTAAAACCGTATATGCAGTGCGAATTTATACACGCAATGGGTAACGGCCCCGGCGGTATAAAGGAATATATAGACCGCCTATACAGATATGACGGATTTTCCGGTGCATTCGCTTGGGAATGGTGCGACCATGCTATTGATATGGGGGACAGTAAATATTTTTACGGCGGTGATTTCGGCGAATATCCGAATGACGGTAATTTCTGCGTTGACGGACTTGTTTACCCCGACAGACGACCTCATACGGGACTTTTGGAATACAAGCAGGCTATTAAACCGTTTGCGATAAAATCATACAGCAATATTATGGTGGTGGAAAATCGTTACGATTTTGCGGAGCTTGACGATAAACTTTATTTTGAAGTCAACGGTGAAAGAATGGAATTTGATGTTCCGCCGAGAGGGAAAAAGAGCTTTCCGCGTCCGAATGGTGATGTCGTAATGGTTAAGGCATATCAAAAGAGCGACACGCTTTGGGCGAAAAAAGGATATGAAGTAGGCTTTGAACAACTTATTGTAAATGACATTGTGCCGAAACTTGAACCTGTCAATGCAGACGGAAGTTTTGAAGTATCGGAGCAAGGCAGAAACATTACGATAAAAGGCAATAATTTTGAATATATCTTTGATAAATCAACAGGTAATTTCAAAAAACTTTCCGATGCGGTTACAAGACCTGTTGAATGGAATGTGTGGAGAGCACCGACTGACAACGACAGAAATATTATGCGTGATTGGATAAATGCCGATTATCATAGAGAACAAAGCTACGTCTATGACTGTACTTATGATGTGACTGATACAGTTACGATAAAGTGCCATAATGCGCTTATTCCCGTTGTGCAGCGCAAGCATATGGATATTGAAACCGTATGGACGATTTATGCAAACGGTATTATTGATATGCAGTCGAGCGTTAAAGTGGGCGAAAATCTGCCTGTAATTCCGCGATTTGGTTTGAGATTTTTCACTAAAGGCGAGAACGTCAAGTATTACGGCTACGGTCCGTATGAAAGTTACAGTGATAAGCACCTTTGCACATATCTTGATGAATTTAATACAACTGTTTCGGATATGTATGAACCATATATAAAACCACAGGAAAACGGAAGTCATTTCGGTACAAGATATGTTGAAACGGAAAATATCAGAGTAAGCTCGGATACTCCGTTTTCATTCAGTGCGTTGCATTACACGCAAGAGGAATTGACCGAAAAGAAACATAATTTTGAACTTGAAAAATGCGACGATACTGTTTTGTGTATTGATTATAAGCAAAACGGTATAGGTCAAAACAGCTGTGGACCGCTCACACAAGAAGAATATCGCTTTGGTGAAAGTGAATTTGAATTTAAAATAAGAATTGAAATTAAATAGGGACACAAAAAAGGATAGCGGCAATATGTCGCTATCCTTTATTTTATCTTACCATTTCATCTTGATGACCTGTAGCTTTGTGTGATTTAATAACGCTTTCGATTTCTTCGATACTGCTTGCTGACATATCGCCTGCAACAGTGTTTTTAACAGCTGAAAGTGCGTTACCGATTTCGATTGCTCTTTCAGGAGTACCGAACTTGATAAGTCCGTAAAGCACACCTGCAAGATATGCGTCACCCGAGCCTATGCGGTCGATAACTTCGATATTATTGTAAGGTTCTTCTTCATAGAAATTACCGTTCATATATATTTTTGAGTTGAAATTATGGTGCGTAGGGCTTACAGCCTCACGTCTTGTTGTTGCAATAAGTGTGCAACCGTAAGTGTCGGCATAGCCTTTCATTATTTCTTCCAAAGTACCTGTTCTCTGCAACATTCTTCTTGATGTTTCTTCCGAAACGAAAAGAAAATCTACATATGGGAATATCGCCTCAACAGTCTTTTTAGCCTCTTCTTCAGACCACAAACTTGCACGGTAGTTTACGTCAAATGAAATATATGCACCTGCCTCGTGGAATTTATGTATCATTTTAATAGCCGTTTCCTTTAGTGATGGGTCAAGTGCAAGCGTAATGCTTGAAATGTGAAAAATCTTAGTTTTTGCGTATATATCCTCCGGAAGTTCGTCAAGAGAAAGTGAACAAAAACTTGAATTTGCTCTGTCATAAATTACCGATGATTTTCGCGGATAAGCACCGCTTTCATAGTAATAAACGCCCAATCTTTTTTGAGGTGAGTGGTCGTATATGATATAGTCATCGGACACGTTTCCGTAACGAATTTTATTTCTTATAAAATGTCCCATCTTGTTTTCGGGCAATTTTGTAACTATCGCCGAACGAATACCGAGCATTGCCGCACCCGATACAACGTTAAGTTCACTTCCGCCCGCATTTTTTTCAAATGTTTCGCTTTGAGAAATCTTTTCTTTGTTTGGAGGTGAAAGTCTTAGCATAACTTCGCCTAAACCGATAAGGTCAAAATCAGTATTTTCTTTAAATTCCATAGTAAAATCCTCCATCATAATGAATAATTTTATTATACAATACAACAGTGCATTTAGTCAATAATTGTTATTATTTTGACATAGACAAATTTGTTGTAAAGTGCAGGCCGTTATGATATAATCATATTCAGAGGTGTTAAAAAATGAAAACCAACTGTGAATTTTGTATGAATTACTATTATGATGATGAATATGAATGTTATTGCTGTGCGATAAATTTGGACGAGGACGAAATGTACAGATTTACGATGGGCAATAACGATAACTGCCATTATTTCAGAATGGGCGACGACTATACGATTGTAAGGAAGCAAAACTGATGGACAGAACAATACTTCATTGCGACTGTAATGCATTTTATGCGTCGGTGGAATGTGTATTAAATCCGGAACTTAAAAAAGTGCCTATGGCGGTCGGCGGTGACGAGGAAAGCAGGCACGGTATTATTTTGGCAAAGAATGAGCTTGCAAAAAAGTACAACATACAAACTGCCGAAACAATTTGGCAGGCAAAGAAAAAGTGTCCCGATTTAGTCATAGTCAGACCGCACCACGATTTGTATTACAAGTATTCAAAGCAGGTTATGGATATTTATAAACGGTACACCGATTATGTCGAGTCGTTCGGACCTGATGAGGCTTGGCTTGATGTTACGGGAAGTAAAAGACTGTTCGGTGACGGTGTGAAGATTGCGAACGAGCTTAGAAGAATTGTAAGAGAGGAAACAGGGCTTACAATTTCAGTCGGAGTGTCATTTTGCAAGGTGTTCGCAAAGCTTGGCAGTGACTATAAAAAACCGGATGCGACTACTGTGTTTTCAAAATCAAATTGGAAACAGTTTATATATCCGCTGTCGGTAAGAGATTTGCTTTTTGTCGGCAAAAAGACGGGTGATGAACTTGAAAGATTAGGCGTTAAAACTATCGGTCAGCTTGCAAAATATGACGAACATATCCTTGTCAGGCATTTCGGTAAAGCGGGGAATATGCTGTACAGATACGCAAACGGACTTGACAGTGAGCCGGTTAAATCAATATACGAAAAAGAGAAAGTTAAATCGGTCGGCAACGGTATGACGTTCAGACAGGACCTCGTCGGTGAAGAAGATGTACGGAGCGGTATATATGCACTTTCGGACAGTGTTGCGGCACGTTTACGCCGAAAAAATATGAAATGCACGACAGTACAAATATTGATAAAAGATCCGCAATTTAAGAGTATAAGCCGTCAGAAAAAACTCGAAAAGCCTACATATGTTTCAAGAGATATACGCAATGCGGCGATGGAGCTTGTAAAAAAATCTTGGAATTTAAAATTGCCGATACGAATGATGTCTGTAACGGGAACAAACCTTGTCGGTGAGAATGACGTATACGAACAGATGAGTTTGATTGAGGACAATACGGAAAATACGAAAAAAGTCGAGCAATTTGAAAAAACGGTTGATAATTTGAAAAATCGTTTCGGAAATGTGGTTTCGCTTGGCGGAAGTATAAAAAAATATGAGGGCAGTATAAGGAAAAGACCGTAAAAGTCATAAAATCGAAATTTAATTCATATCTCGATAGGGGAGATATGAATATGTATAAAAGAAATCGTGCGAGCGGTAATTCCGGTGAGAAAATCGCTTGCGGTAAGATAATACGTGTAAATTAAGAGGAACAGATTTTAAATCTGCTCCTTTTTTAGTAAGTGTATTATTCGATAAACCGAAATTTAGCATTTTAAAATTATCTCCATTGCTTCATTTATAATAATTTTAAGTTCTTTTGTACCATCAATCACATAATCAGATATCGGTAAAATATCTTGTAGCATTTGCACATAAGCTATCCTTGCATATTTCAGATATACATCCATTTCATAACGAATATCATCCGCAGAAGATTCTTTCATATCTCTTAGGACTTTTCGAGCCAGTGCAATGTCTAATGGTGTATCAATAAATATACAACAATCCAAATAATCTTTTATCATTTTATTCTGATATGCAAACGGATAATCCAACAGCAAATAATCGTATCTGTCGCTATTTATTATTTTTTCAATATCTGCTTTTAACGGAGATAAATCCCATACATTATAATTCGCACCGTCTGATACCCATTTATAAAAGTCATTTACTTCTCCGTCAAATGAGTAGTCATCAAAGTGAAGCGATGCTGTCCTTGTTAGTTTATCTTTTATTGCATTTACTAAAGTTGTTTTTCCGCCTGCTGTCACAGCTCCGATAGCTATTATTTTCATTTCACTTACCCTCTAAATGCCGATTTATCTAAGTTATTTTAAATCCTTAAACATTTTTATATGCGGACAAAATTCTTCTTTATATATTTCGCCGATTTCGGTGTAGCCGAGTTTTTTATAAAAATCTTTTGCCTGTATTTGAGCGGAAAGCTCGATATGATGTGCACCCGATTCAAGTGCTTTTTCTTCAAGTATGGCAATAACTTCACTGCCGAGCGACTGACCTCTGTATTCTTTCATAACGGCGATACGGCCGATTTTCATGCAACCGTCGAAAAACAGTCGTCCAGTTGCACAAGGATTATCGTTTTCATCGTACAAAACAAGGTGCAAAGCGGTTTCGTCAATGTCGTCAAATTCGTATTCAAAACCCTGCTCTTCCACGAAAACGGACTGTCTTATCGCTCTTGCATCCAGACTGTTATTGAGTCCTTTGGATAGTGTATATTTCATAAATTCACCCCTAACATTCCTATTATATCATACATATTGCATAAAAACAAGTAAAATTTTAAAAATCAGAAAAACATTCAAAAAAAATTTAAAATGCTATAATTAAGTATTGCAAAAACAATAAAAAGTGATATAATATAATTGTAAGCTACACAGTGGGGGAGGCGAAGAAGATGTCAGAGGGGACAGTGGAAGAACTTCAAGAAAAAGTTCATCAGCTGGAAGAAAATTTACGAAAAGTAAAGAGTGTTGATGAACTTACCGGACTTTACAACAGGAATACATATTATGACCGTGTCAGGTGCAGATTTGAAAATGAACCGGACAGAGAATATGTTATTGTTTGTTTTGATGTCGAGAAATTCAAATTTGTCAATGACAGATTCGGTTTTGTCGAAGGTGACAGACTTCTTAGCTATATAGGCAAGAAATTGCAAGAAAGAGCCGCAAAATACGGTCTTGTAGCCGCAAGGCTTTCGGGTGATGTATTTTCTTTTATGGACTTTGAAGAAAATATTCAGCCGGATGCATTGGGTGCGGAAATTCAAAGTTGGGTAAAGGATTATCCGATTGATTTTGAAATAAGAATGACTGTGGGAATTTACCACGTTAAAACAAAAAATATCCCTGTAAGACTTATGTGCGACAGAGCAAGTTTTGCGTGTGAGTCGATAAAAAACAATTATCTTGTTAATGTTGCGGAATATAATGAAAGTGTGAAAAACTATGTTTTCTCGCAACACGAACTTTTAAACGAAAGTGAAAGGGCATTTGAAAATCACGAATTTAAAGTGTATCTTCAGCCTAAATACGATATACGAACAACAAAGGTAATGGGTGCGGAAAGCCTTGTAAGATGGCAGCATCCCGAAAAAGGTCTTATCTTTCCGAAAGATTTTATTCCGATGTTTGAGCAGAATATGCTTATTACAAAACTTGACGAATATATATGGGAAGAAAGTTGCCGAATTTTACGTGATTATATTGATAAGGGATATACCGCGGTTCCTATATCGGTGAATGTTTCGAGAATGGATATTTATTCTCTTGATTTGTCAAAGATTTTTGTAAATCTTACGGAGAAATACAATATTGAGAGAAGATATTTGGAGATAGAAATTACCGAAAGTGCGTTTACAAGTGATGAAGAACAGATTTTGAAAGCTGTTGACGAACTTCGTGAATTGGGTTTTATTGTATTGATGGACGATTTCGGCAGTGGTTATTCATCGCTTAATATGTTGAAAGATATAAGCGTTGATGTACTTAAAATAGATACAAGATTCCTTGAGGCAGGTCGTGACGGAAATACAAAGGGTAAAGAAATTCTTGAATCGGTTATAAAAATGGCAAAGTGGATTGGTTTGGCGGTAATCGCCGAGGGCGTTGAAACGGACGAACAAAAGAATTTCTTGCTTGACAGAGGCTGTAATTATGCACAAGGATTTTATTTTTCAAGAGCGATAGATGAAGAATCTTTCGGAAAATTAATCAGTGACCCAAATAATGTTGCAAGTGAAAATTTGGACAACGTATTTGACAATACGATTGAAATTGAAGAATTGCTTCATTCCGATTTTATGACTGAGGGGCTGCTTAACAATATTTTGGGCGGCGTTGCATTATATTCGCTTAGTAATGACGGAAATAAACTTAATGTTTTAAAAGCAAACGAATTTTATTATTCAATAACTAAGAATTATCCGAAAAATGTTACTGCAGGCGGATATGACGGATTGGAAAATCTTCACCCCGATGACAGAGAAAAGGCAATAAAGGCATTTCGCGAATCTAAAATGGCGGGGAATAAAGGCGTTTCCGTACAAGTCAGAAATGTATTCGGTGAAGATGTTATATGGCTGTCGATTAAAATTTTCTACCTTGCAAGTCGTGAGGATTGTTCAATTTATTATGCGTCTGTTTCGAATAGCAGTGAACAAATGGGTGTTTTGAATAAACTCAATATGCTAAGACGCAGTTTTGAAACGGCACTTGACCTTATTGACGCCATTGCACTTGAGTATTATTTTATAAACAATACCATTGATGTAAAGACAAAACTTGCCGAAGGACATTCCTATATGTTTGGCACTTACATACAAAATGCGCTTGAATATATTTTGGACAAGAAGATTGTTCATCACGATTCGATGGACGAATACAAAATATTATGCAAGCATTTAAAGAAAAGTGATAAACCGATTAGTGTTGTGCTTGACCTCTTGTATAAAGAAGATATGTATATGCGTTGCAAAGTTACGGCGAAAACAGTTTACGGAAACGGGAAGAGAATTAAATCGGTTATTGTAATTGAAAGTACAGGATTGGATGTAAAACCATAAAAAAGAGAATGCGACAGTGATGTGACCCCCAAAAGTTAGACCAAAAATCTAACTATTGGGGGTCACATCACGACAGCATTCTCTTTTTTTATTTTAATAAATTAATCTAAAATTTCACCGTTTGTACCGATTGTATAAACTTGCCACGGAATGAATTTACCACTGTTTTGCAACGCTGTTTTTGCGGCATACTCAATACCGCCGCAACACGGAACTTCCATACGAACTATCGTAACGCTCTTAATGTTGTTGCTTTCGATAATCGCTTGCAATTTTTCGGTGTAGTCAATATCGTCAAGTTTCGGACAACCGATTAGTGTAATTCTGTTTTTTATAAACTTGTTGTGAAAATTGCCGTAAGCGTATGCACTGCAATCTGCTGCAATAAGAAGATTGGCATTGTCAAAATACGGTGCGTTGACAGGTACAAGCTTGATTTGTACCGGCCATTGTGAAAGTTGGCTTGTTGAAACAGGCGTGCTGGTTTCGGTATTGTGCTTTATAGCCTTTGCCATACTGCCCGGACAGACAAACGCAGGCTTTTCTTGTTCTTTTGCTTTCTGCATATTTTGCTTTACCGCATCTTCATCAAATGCGGCGGCTTCACGGGTTTCAAAAGAAATCGCATTAGTCGGACAGGTAGGTAAGCAGTTTCCTAAACCGTCGCAGTAATCGTCACGCAAAAGCTTTGCCTTGCCGTCAACAATTCCGATTGCACCTTCTTGACAGGCATCGGCACAAATACCGCAACCTGTACATTTATCTTCATCTATTTTTATAACTTGTCTTATCATAATAATCCTCCGTTTTAATATGTTTTTCGACAATCACTATTATAATACAAAAATCAATAAAAGTCCACTATTTTAGTGTAAATTTTAAAGAAATATTATACCATTCCCAAAAGCATATAAATCAACGTTCCGACAACACCACTGCCAAGAATAATTGTAATTGCGTTCGTTTTAAATTTTCTGAGTAAAAACAGCGCCACAAGGAATATACCGAGTTCGACAAAACGAATATCTTTTAACGATGCAGAAAAAATATCGGTTTGGAAAAGTGCGAGCATTAGTATAGATGTGCCTGCGGAGGTTATAAGTGCGACAACAGCAGGACGAAGGGCGGATAAAACCGTCTGAACTCCGCCGACAGTGCGGTATTTATAGTAGAAATATGCGAGTATAAAGCATATGACAAATGACGGAATGATACAGCCGAGCGAGCAAAGCAACACACCGCCTATACCGGCGATACGCATACCGACAAATGTTGAAGAATTTATGGATATAGGACCCGGGGTCATTTCCGCAACAGTGATAAGGTCGGAAAATTCCTCCATAGTCATAAGGTGGTGTATGTTTACTATTTGTTCCTGAATAAGCGGAATTGCGGCATAACCGCCGCCGACACTGAATAGACCGATTTGTATAAATGAAAAAAATAATTTCAGTAAAAGCATTATCTAATCTCCTTTTTATGTTTCTCTTTTAAAATCGACACCAGTAAATCGAGTAGGCCTATTCCAAGACATACGAGTATGACTATAATAGCGCTTACCCCTAAAAAATAAGTACATACAAACGCAATAATCATCATTGCGATATATAAAATTCTGCGGGTTTTGAATACGTTTTTCGCAAGATTTATAACAACGTCAAATATAACTGCCGCAACGCCTGCACGCATAACTTGAAGTGCAACGGCTATGTATTTGTTTGTTCGGAATTGGTTATAGAACAGAGATATGATTGAAAGTACAATCATAGGAGGCAATATTGTGCCGAAAACGGCGGAAAGTGAGCCTAAAATTCCCGCCATTCTGTAACCTATTATAACAGACGCGTTGACGGGCAGCGGACCGGGTGCGGACTGAGTTATTGCGGTCACGTCAAGCATTTCGTCCTCATCAAGCCATTGCAGCTCCTCAACAAATTTTTTCTTCATTAATGAAACAATTACAAATCCGCCGCCGAATGTACATGAGCTTAAAACAAACATAGACTTAAATAATGTCCATAATATCCACGCTTTACTTTTTTTCATTATGTAAATTCTCTCCTACTTTATTTTTAACGATTACATTATATCATTCTTTTTTGTGTTTGTAAATCCATAGGTCAGAATAAGATGTTAATAATTTTAAAAAAATTATAAAAAAATATTGTTTTTTGAAATAAAATCTGATAAAATGTAAGGCAGAGTTAATTTTTAAAACAATGGAGTGATACAAATGGCAATTAAAATAGGTATATTGGGATACGGCAATCTTGGCCGCGGTATTGAATGTGCAATCAAGCAAAACGATGATGTTGAGCTTGCTGGTGTATTCACAAGACGTGATCCGTCAACTGTTAAGATTATGACAGAGGGCGTTAAGGTTTATTCAGTTGATGACGCTCCTAAGATGAAGGACGAAATCGACGTTATGATTCTTTGCGGCGGAAGTGCGACAGACCTTCCGAAACAAACACCGGAATATGTTAAGTATTTCAATGTTATAGACAGTTTTGATACACACGCAAAAATTCCTGAACATTTTGCGGCAGTTGACGCAGCTGCAAAGGCTAACGGCAACGTTGGTATAATTTCAGTAGGTTGGGACCCGGGTATGTTCTCACTTAACCGTCTTTATGCAAATGCTATACTTTCAGACGGTAAGGACTATACTTTCTGGGGCAAAGGCGTGAGCCAAGGTCACTCAGACGCTATCAGAAGAATTGACGGAGTTAAGGATGCAAAGCAATATACAGTTCCTGTTGACTCTGCACTTGAGGCAGTAAGAAACGGTGAAAACCCTGAGCTTACAACTCGTCAAAAGCATACTCGTGAATGTTATGTTGTAGCGGAAGAAGGCGCAGATAAGGCTCGTATAGAAAATGAAATCAAGACAATGCCTAACTATTTCTCAGATTATGATACAACTGTAAACTTCATTTCAGAAGAAGAATTAAAGGCTAACCACAGCGGTATTCCTCACGGTGGATTTGTTATCAGATGTGGTAAGACAGGTTGGAACGGTGAAAATAGTCACATTATTGAATACAGCCTAAAGCTTGATTCAAACCCTGAATTTACTTCATCAGTGCTTATTGCATATGCAAGAGCCGCATATCGTATGAGCAAAGAGGGACAAAGCGGTTGTAAGACTGTATTTGACGTTGCACCGGCTTACCTTAGCAAGCTAAGCGGAGAAGAACTTCGCAAGAATCTTCTATAATAAATAACACAAGCAAAAGCCGTCTTAGGACGGCTTTTTTATCTGAGAGGGAATATGATTTTAGTAATAGCCGAGAAACCGTCATTGGGCAGAGATATTGCGGATGCACTGCCGGGACAGGTTACAGAGAGAAATAACAGATTTATACGAAAAGGCGACTATGCGGTCACATGGGTATTCGGTCATATGCTGAGCCTGAAAGAACCGGAAGACTATGATATGAAATATAAAAAGTGGTCGCTTGACGATTTACCGATATATTTCGACAGTTGGGAACTCAAAATGGGTGAGGACAGTAATTCAAACAGAAATTACGAAACCAAAGCACAGCGTGTCGGACTTATAGGTGAGTTGCTTGAAGAATCGGAATCTGTTATACATGCAGGCGATCCCGATGAAGAAGGACAGCTTTTAATTGATGAAATTCTTAGGTGGTTTGATTATAAAAAGCCTGTTAAAAGACTTAATACCGGTGATACGACACGCGGAGGTCTTGTAAAGGCACTGTCACATATGACGGATAACAATGACAGCTTAAATGAGGGGTGGTCGGCATATGCGAGAAGTGTCGCAGACCTTATGATCGGCGTCAATATGAGCCGCTTTTTTACATGCTCAAATTCCGGTGTTTTGCTTGCGGTCGGTCGTGTTCAGACACCGACTTTGGGACTTGTCGTAAAACGTGATATGCAGATTGAGGGACATATAAAGACTGTATATTATGATATTTTTGCCGATGTAAATGTTGAAACGGCTGACGGAAATAAAACCGTTACCGCAAAATATACAAAGAAAAAACAAAAGGGTACTGAAAATAAGCAAATAACTGAGCTTGACGAGGCGGAAAAGATAAAAAATGGCCTTATAAACAAACGGTTTGACAATATTAAAATCGAAAAGAAAGTCGTAAATGAAGATCCGCCGTTGCCATTTAACCTTGTAAAATTGCAAAGTTATTGTAGCAGCCACTTTGGGTATAACCCTGCCGATGTTATGGATATTACGCAGTCGCTTCGTGAAACGCACAAAGCGATAACGTATAATCGTTCGGATTGTCAGTATCTGTCGGAGGAACATTTTAAAGAGGCACCTAAAACGTTGGCACAAGTTGTGCAGAATATTAAGTTCAAGCCGAGTGAACTTGATCCGACAATTCATTCAAAGTGTTTTAACGATAAAAACATAACTGCACATTTTGCTATAATTCCGACAAATAACAAGGTTGATTTGAACAAGCTTACCGAACGTGAGAAAAATGTATATCTTGCGGTGTGTAAATATTATATGGCACAATTTTTGCCTAAGGCTGTTAAAGAAAAAACAAAAATGACGATTGAACTTGGCGGAGAATATACGCTTGTGGCATATTCGACAGTCGTTTTGAAAAAAGGATATACGGCGATATTCAAGGATATAAAAGCCGAAGAAGTTACGGAACTTAGCACTATTGCGGACGGTATGTATTCGGGAACTGCGATTGACGCACGGTTTGAGGAAAAAGAAACAAAGCCGCCGTCACGATACACAAAGGCGACCTTGAATGAGGATATGACAAGGATTGCGAAGTATGTAACTGATCCCGAAGTCAAGAAAATGCTTTTGGAAAAAGATAAGGATAAAAAGGGCGAAAACGGCTCAATCGGAACTTCCGCAACGCGAAGTACGATTATCGACAGCCTTATAACAAAAGGCTATGTTGCCGAAGACGGAAAACGGCTTATTTCAACGGAGCTTGGACGTGAACTGTACCGCATATTGCCCGATGAAATCAAGAAAGCTGATATGACAGCGAAATGGTGGGCGATACAAGAAGATATTCGTTCCGGCGATAAGACGTATAAATCGCTTACGGACAATGTGCTTGATACGATAAAAACAGTAATTTCCAATTCATATCCTGCGGTAAATCAAGCCGTTATGACAAAGGCGGTAACGGAAAAATATCACGAAGTAATCGGAACTTGTCCGCTTTGCGGCGGTAACGTTATAGAGGGAACAAGGGGATTTGGGTGCAGTAATTGGCGTGAGCCGATGAACTGTAAATTCACTGTTTGGAAAAATCAAACAAAAGGTATGTTCTCAAATGTCACAATAACTTTGCCTATGGCTAAAAAATTGCTTGCGGGTAAAAGTGTCAGAATGAAAAAACTGTTGAAGAACGACGGCACGACATTTGACGCTGATGTTGAATTGAAAGTAGATAAAGAATCGCAATATCCGGTACAATTTGTTTTTGCACCGCCGAAACCGCTCGGAAAATGTCCGAAGTGTAACGGTGATGTTGTGGAAAGTATGAAAGCATTTTCGTGCAATAATAACTGCGGATTTATTATATGGAAGAAATCCGATAGGGGATTATTTAAGAAAACAACGATAACTCAAACAATGGTCAAAAAATGGCTTGCGGGTGACAAGGTGCGATGTAATAAGCTTATGGGTAAAAACGATACGGAATTCAAAGCGGACGTAACTATGAAATATAACCCCGACAGCGTGTATAACGCACCAGATTTTACATTGGAATTTGTGAATGACGAGAAAAAAGACGTATCTCAATAAAATGAGATACGTCTTTTGTTTTAAACCAAAACAGAATGACCGCATTTTTTGATAATTCTTTGGTTAAGCTCAGTTGCAAAATTGTTCATAACATTTTTGCTTGACGCACAAACCGATGTTTTAGCACCTGATTTTAATGTTATTTCCAATTTGTGATTAGAACCGGCATATAAAAACAACAAAGGTAAAATTATTGTATAGCAAGTGAGAATTGCCAAACATATATGATACCAAGTAAATACTTTTTTGATGTGCATAGCGGCTATATCGTCATATCTGACAATAGGCATTTTGTTTGCTTTTTTAGGGAATGTCTTGACTTCCATACAATCATTCTTTGCAAGAATGGTATATTGAATGTAGGTAACAATTAAAGCGAAACGCATACCTTTTGTGGTTGAAAAAGTGTATTCGGTATAGTCGTCGCTGTTGTCAACGGCTGCGTCGGAAACTGTGGGTTGTTCATAGTTTAAATCTTGTGTGCTCATTATAAATTCCTTCTTTCATTTGTATTGAATTTATAATACCATATTTAAGGATTTTAGTAATGGACCTGTGGTGATAAAATAAACCCCATCTATAAAACAGATGGGGTTTTAGATTATTTCAATGCGTCTTCGATTGCGTTAAGTTCGTCTTGCGTGAAGTCAAGATTATTTAGTGAGTTGACATTCTCAATAATCTGAGAGGCTTTTGATGCGCCAAGAAGAACACTTGTAAGTTTGCCGCCTCTCAAGTTCCATGCACAAGCCATTTGAGCAAGTGACTGACCTCTGTTTTCGGCAATCTTATTCAGCTTAACAATCTTTTCGATTTTATCGGCTGTGATGCCTTCTTTTGTAAGGAACGGTGAACTCTTTGCGGCTCTTGAGTCGGCAGGAATACCGTTTATGTATTTATTTGTAAGAAGTCCCTGTGCAAGCGGACAGAATGAGATTGAACCTATACCCTCGTCTTGTAGTACGTCCTGCAAGCCGTTTTCAATCCAGCGTTCAAACATATTGTAACGCGGTTGATGAATAACAAGCGGAGTGCCAAGTGACTTCATAATTTCAGACATTTGCTTTGTCTGTTCTGCGTTGTAGTTTGAAATACCTACATAAAGCGCCTTACCGCTTCTTACGATATGGTCAAGTGCCGACGCTGTTTCTTCCATAGGTGTGTCAGGATCGGGACGGTGATGATAGAAAATATCGACATATTCAAGTCCCATACGTTTCAAACTTTGGTCAAGACTTGCGATAAGGTATTTTCTTGAACCGCGGTCGCCGTAAGGTCCGTCCCACATACCGTAGCCTGCTTTGGTTGAGATGATTAATTCATCACGATACGGCGCAAGTTCGTGTTTCAAAACCTTGCCGAAGTTTTCTTCGGCACTGCCCGGATACGGACCGTAATTGTTGGCAAGGTCGAAGTGAGTAATGCCAAGGTCGAAAGCTGTTGTAAGCAAATCAACCATATTGTCGTAACTGTCGTTACTGCCGAAGTTGTGCCACAAACCAAGCGAAAAAGCAGGAAGTAACAGACCGCTCTTTCCGCAACGGTTATATTTCATTGTTTCATATCTTTCTTTGTTTGCAATATACATTTTCAAAATCCTTTCTTATTTTATATGTTGATTTTTGCGGAGTTTCTTGCAATAATGTTTTGTTCGATTATCGAAGAAACAGCACTTTTTTTATTAATTAAATCCATAAGCATTGAAAAACAACGCTTTGCCAATTTGTCGATGTTTTGACTTACTGTAGTGACCGATGGGATAAAGTACGCAGATGAAAGCGAATCGTCAAAACCTGTGATTTGCATATCGTTTGGAATGTTAATTCCGTTTTCATGTGCGGCACTTATAATTCCCTGTGCAATTAAATCGTTGGACGTGATAATTACATCGGGGAGTGAGGCTATAATTTTTTCTGTGAACAGTCTTCTTGCGGTTTTCAGTTTGTCACCGTGCAGGCTTTCTTCTAAAAATATCACCGAAGTTGTGTCGTTGTATTTTTTTAATGCATCGGTATATCCGTTGTATCTGTCTAAAAGATTGCTTTGACCTGTCGGAGTTTCGCCGACATACATAAATTTTCTGCAACCCGATTTATAAAGTGAGTCAACCATTTTTTGAACGGTTTCCCTGTTGGTGAAAGTAACAGACGGAATATTGCCGACTGTTCGGTCGCCTGTAACTATAGGAATAGATTGTGCGGCGATGCTTTGAATAAGCGGAATGTCGGAATTGTCACCGATAAAAATAATACCGTCAATACGTCGCTCCAAAAGTGCTTTTATACTGTCCTTCTCTGCTTTTAAATTGTGTCCGCTTTCGGTAAAAAGTACGGTATAGTCAGACATACGAGCGTATTTGAGTATCGCTGACGCACACGTTGCGTAAAATTCACCTGAAATGTCGGGGAATACAACGCCTATACTTTTGCTTTTTTCACAACGCAGACTTCTTGCAGTTGTGTTGGGTGTGTAATGCAGTTCTTTTACGGCGTTTTTTACGCGTTTGCAAGTATCATCCGAAATTGAAGGATTACCTGAAAGTACGCGTGAAACGGTTGAAGGCGATACTTTTGCGAGTTTCGCCACATCTTTTATTGTTGCTTTTTGCAATATTTCACCTCCTGTGCAATCGTTTGCGTAAATAAGTGCTTAAAATGCACAGATTAAATTTTATATCTGTGCAATCGTTTGCATAAATAATATCATATGATTTCTAAATTGTCAACAGTTTTTATGAAAGTGTATATTTTTAGAATATATCGTTAATCATTTAAAATGGTTAATATTTTCACAATATTTATCAAATATTGTGAAAATAAAACGATCTGATATATTTTTAAAAATAATTACAAAAATACTTGATTTAATAGAAAATGGGTGATATAATGACAACAACATTTATAAGAAAAATAATGAAAGGAAAGAAAATAATGCAAAAGGAAACTAAGAAAGAAAGATTTGACAGAATTTCAGAGGCAAGAAAAATTAAAATACTTGACGGAATTCGACTGCTTGAAAACTGCTCAAACAAATCAAATTACGAATACACAAATGATGAAATAGAAAACATATTTGCAGACATTGAAAAAGCCTTACATTCGGCAAAAGCAAAATTTACGGCAGATACAAAGCAACAACGTATAGATATGTTTAAATCTGAGTTTGAAAGAGAATATACGTGGCTTAACGGATTTATGAGAAATGTTTACAGATTTGCAGATAAAGAGGCTATGATTTCTCCCGAAACAAAGACTGCTTGGACATATTCTGAACTTAATTCAGAAGCAAACCGTTTTTCAAATGCGATTTTGGACGCCGGAATAATAAAAGGCGGAGTAGTGATGTTCCAACTTTTGAATTGCCCGGAATTTGCGTTTGCATATATCGCTTGTCATAAAACAGGTACAGTAAGTTGTCCGATAAATTTCAGATTGTCAGCCGGTGAAATTGCAATAACTATTGAGGACAGCAGACCGACAGTATTTATATATGAATCAATCAACAAAGACGCTGTTGAACAGGCACTGAAACTTTCAAAATTCACACCGAAAATGATAATTATGGTGGACGAAGAAGGAGCGGCTCCTATACCTGGTACGGTAAAATATTCGGATTTTGTGAAGAATGCATCGGCAGAAAATCCGAATTTGAATTGGAATCTTTCTATATATGATGAAACGACAAGACTTTATACATCGGGAACAACAGGCAGACCAAAGGGTGTTTGTATAACAAGTATTAACGAAGTGCTTTCGGCGCACGATGTTATGATACATTTCCCGTTCTCGTCAGAGGATAAGTCTATGAATACAACACCTTGGTTCCACAGAGGCGGTTTGCATTCGGGCGGTCTTACACCGACATTTTATGCGGGTGGCTGTGTTACGATAATGCGTAAATTTGACGCGGCTTTGACGCTTAAATATGTGGAAGATTATAAGCTTTCGTTCATAATCGGTGTACCGGCTGTTTTGGAACGTCTTACGGAGGCTCAGGAGAGAAACGGCAGAGATTTGAGTACACTTCACGGTATCGTTACAATGGGTTCGCCGCTTGAACGTGCGGCTTGTATGCGTTATCAGAGAGTGCTTACACCGAAAATATTCAATGGCTACGGAACAACCGAAACTTTCTGGAATACATTTCTTAGACCGAACGATTTACCTGAAATGGCGGGTACAGCGGGCAGAGCTTGTACTGATGATGACGTGCGAGTAGTAAAGGTATTTGAGGACAGACGTGCCGAACCTCACGAAATTGTTGCTAAAGATAATTGTGAAGTGGGTGAAGTGATTATCCGCTCACACGCAAAATCAGCGTATTTCTACTATAATAATGAGGGTGAAACGGAGCGTAAATTCCATAACGGATATTTGTACACAAACGACCTTGGTACTTGGGACGAAAATCATTTTATTACTATTGCCGGAAGAAAAGACGATATGATTATTTCACAGGGTGAAAATATTTATCCTACGCAGATTGAAGAAGTGCTTAATTCACATCCGAAAGTTGCGGACAGTATCGTTACAGCCGTTCCCGATAAAGCACACGGCGAAATTGTTACGGCTTATATCGTAAAAGCAGATGAATCGCTTACTGTTGACGAACTTGAAGAATTTTGTAAAAACAGTCCTATGATTTCAAACTATAAACGTCCGAGATATTATAGATTTACAGCGACTATACCGACAAACGTTACGGGTAAGAAACTTCATTATAAAATTAAGGAAATGGCAAAGAATGATCTTATAAACGGACTTTTAATTCGTGCATAAAATAAGGGTGGTGTAATACCACCTTTATTTTTTTCGGTAATTTACAATTTATTTACAAAATATCAAATAATATTGTAATTTAGTGGTATATGTTGTATTATATAACATAGGGGGGAGAAAGGACTAATATACAATATGTATACAATTTTGCAAGAAGAAAAGAATATTGAGGGAGTGGTAAAGACTACATACGGCATCAAATGTGAGGAAATGGCTGTTAATGACGTGTCACCAAATAAAAAAGAGGTGACAGAATTAATCGGAAGACTGAACAAATACGAATTGTCACCCTGTCATCTGCAAGATGTAATTGAAGATTTTATCTAACAGAAAAAGCAAGCATTGTTTGTAGCAGTAGCTTGCTTTTTTTGTAACTTTAATCGGAGGTGTTTGTTACTCGAGATACTAAACAGTCGCTCATTGACGGAAGGGGAAATGTATGATACAATTCAATATAGATTTCTTGTATCGCATAACGTCACATTCTGTCAGAAAAGCTAGCTGACAAATAAAATTGAGAAAGGGATTTGTTTAATGATGGATACAACTATAATTTATAACGATTACCTTTCGGGCGATGCAAAGGCTCTTGAAAGGCTTATGGAGATTTACGGTGACAAGCTTACGCTGTATATAAACGGATATATAAAAAATCTCCACGATTCGGAGGACTTGTTGATAGAAGTTTTTGCGTATCTGATCAGCAAACGGCCGAATATTAAAAGCAGTTTTGAAAGTTACATATATAAAGCGGCTCGAAATCATGCACTGATGTTTTTGAGAAAAGCAAAAAGACATATCATTCTTACAGAGGAAGAAATGAATTTTTGCATAGAAAATACATTTGAAGATGAAGTGTGCATTGCGGAGCGAAACAAGCGGATTTATGACTGTATGGAATATTTGCCGTCCGCTCAAAAAGAGGCTCTTTATCTTGTATACATTGAGGGAATGAGTTACAAAGAAGCCGCTGCTGTTTTAAGAAAGTCGGCAAAACAGATTGATAAGCTGTTGCAACTCGGCAAAAAGAAATTAAGACCGTTACTTGAAACGGAGGGGATAAAAAGTGCGTTCAACGACTGAAAGAATAAAACTGGCGAAAAAACAGGCTGATGAAATAAAAAAACAGCGCAACGAAAAAAGACATAGACTGGCGGTCATCTCGTGCTATTCGTTTGGCATTGCTTTAATCGTAGTTATATCGGCACTTGTATGTAATTTGAATTTTGCGGGATTTGAGCATACGCCGATGCATGACACAGCCAGTATTTTTGCCAACAAAGGCTTTTTGGGGTATGTTGTTGTAGGGATTTTGGCGTTTTTACTTGGCATTTCGGTAACTTTGATGTGTGACATTCTTCATAAAAGAAATAAAGAGAGGAATGAGGGAAATGACAGAACTGACAGATAATCTTTTACAGCTTTTCTGCGTTTTTATCTGCGGATGCTGCTCCTGTATTTCGGCAATACGAAACAGAAGTTACAATCGCCTTTTGGTATTGCTTTTTTACCTGAGTTTCGGAATGGGTCTTGCCTATTGGGTACTGTACCTTATATTGTTAGGCACTTCTCCGCTTGTGTTCTGTGTTTCGGAACTGAGCTGGACGGCATCGTATATTTTTCTTACTTTACGTCTTTATGCAGATGTACCGAAAGAAAAACATAAAAAGAAAGCAATATTTTGGATTTTACCGTTGTTTTCTCTGGGTATGGGTATTTTCTTTTGTTTGCGAGGCAGTTATTTTGAGAACATCTTAATGGGCACAGCAATGGGAATATTGGGCTTTTATGCGGTAAAAGGTATATATTTTGCAAAAATTCAAAAACAGACGGGTAAGCTGTGGATTTTTGCGGCGGCTTTGATTTTTTATGCGGCAGAATATCTTTTGTGGGGTTCTTCGTATTTTATTGCGGAAAACACCTTTATAAATCCGTATTATTTGGTTGACATATTTATAATGAATCCGGCTCTTATTCTGATAGCCGTTGCACAGAGCAGGGAGGAAAAGCTATGCCGTACAATATAGAAAATATATTTATATGCCTTGCGGCTCCGTTTTTGCTTGCCGCACTCGGTACAAATACCGGTAACAGAAAAAATTATATTTTTATAGTTCTCGGATTTGTCTGCTGTATTATATCCGCCTATTTGAATACATTTTTTTCGGTACTTTACGGTGCACAGGAAACATCTGCTGTATTGGAAATATCACCTGTTATAGAGGAAACGGTAAAACTCATTCCTCTTTTGTTTGGTTTGATTGTTTTTGAACTTCAACCGCATGAAGGGGATAATATTATTTTTAATATTGCGGTGGGATTTGCCACCTTTGAAAATATCTGTTACCTTTTGGAACACGGAACAGGTAATTTGTTTTATTTATTAGTGCGAGGTTTTTCAACCGGAGCTATGCACATTACATGTGCTTTTATAATCGGGTACGGACTGAGAGTATTCCGCCGACCTGCTGCGTTAAAGGCATCCGGCATTTTTGCGCTGTTGTGCGTCGCGATTACATTTCACGCTATGTTTAATATGATTATGAAAACTGAAGGCTTAATAAAGCAATTTGGATATGCGGTTCCGATTGTTTCTTGCCTTATTCTGTTTCTGCTGAAATACCGTTTCAGAAAAATAACTGATTTAAAATAACTCTGTTTTATGCAGACCGGAAAAAAATCCGGTCTTTTTTTTGTTTTTTAGGGGGAATTTTTATATTTTCAAGCACCTATATAATAAAAGGGTGGATTGAGGAGGTGTGTGAATTGAAATCTAATGCGGAAAGAATGAATTTAGTTTTCGCACGTGCGAAAAAGATAAAACATTGCAGGGAGATAAAAAAGCTGAATTTCTGCAAAGTGGCAACCGCCCTGCTTTCCGTTCTTTTGCTGTGCTGCACCGCATTATTTCCGACATCGTACAAAAGTGCGGCGGTTGCCGGTTACTGCGGTGCAATTCTGCTGATTGACGGAATGTGCGGATATGTGCTGACAGCAGTTGTGACTTTTATAATAGCAACGGTGTTTACCGTAATTTGTATCAAAATAAAAAACAGGAGGGACAGAAAATGAGCAAAAAAATAGTGTCGGTGATATTATCACTTTGCATCATAGTTTGTGCGCTGCCGATGAATATTCTTGCGGCGCCCGAGCAAAACGAAACACTTACCTTTAACGGCGGTAAAACGCTTCTTCTGCAAAACGATTACATAAGCTTTTATTTCTACGATTTGCAGTATCAAACCTATACGGCAACGGTTCCGAGGGCAATCGCAAAGGAAACAGGCGAGGTTTTTACACAGGATATTCAAGCCCCAGACTGCCAACTTAATGTTTATACCGGCGGGGGAAATAAGAAGAAAATTCATCCGTATGTCACACTGCAAAAAGCGGAGTTTGTGTCAGAAACACCGAACGGAAAAAATAACGCAATTAAGGCAGAATACAACATGGAAATGGTTCTGAACGATATTCCCGGAACTCCGTACGGCACAATAATACCGGCAAAAGCAACGGTTTATCACGAGCTTGTATGTCTTGACAAAAAGGATAAAACGGCTTGGGGCGTTTTGACAACCGTCAGTGAAATACAAATGAACAGAGATGATTTCCCCGAACATGATTTGTACTTTGAGTGGCGGTATGTGATGAACAATTTTACCGGAATGGGTCACAGTGAAACCGCAAACAGCTCCGGAGGTCCGGCGATTAAGATGGATCGCACAACAGTAACCGAAAGCGGTGAAATAACAACGAAAAGTTCGGTTGTAACAGGCAAAATTGATGATGTGTCAACAAAGCACGTTCCAAAAGGGTATACCTTGTGGGGCGATGTAGACGGAGTTTATGTTAATGAAATTTACACTGATGCATATCCGTGGGCAAATCCGTTTGTCGGTTTGTCCGATTACTACGATAACTTCGATATTGTGTACTGCGGAGATTCTCCGCTGCGTGTAAGCTTGCCACAGACAGTTACAGTGAAGCCGAACGATTTTCCTGTTCTTACATGGGTGGAAAGCAAAAGCTACTGTGGCTTTGACCTTGACGCAAATACCGAAATGTCGGTCGGTGCGCAGTATCTGTGGGGTTATCGTAATCTGAAAACACTGAGCGAGGAGCTTCCGACAAAACCTGACGAAATATCATCAAGTTTTTCCGCAAAGCGTCTTGCGGTATTTGAGTCAAACGGTGCAATTACCGTTGAATATGTCTCGGATGACGCCACACTTGAAAGTTTAAAAAAGAAATATAATGCGTCTCCTGTTGCACAAATAGCCGGCGAGTATAAAAGCACAAACGGTTCTTCTTTTGAATTTACCGGCGGAGCGGCAACGCTTTCTCCGTCTGTGACGGCAACGTGGAACGAAAATAATGGCGGAAAGTTGATTGTTTACAAAGACGGACGAATCGAACAGCACGGCGTTAATTTGAACGCTCCGTCATTCAAATTCTATCAGCCGCAAAACGGTGCGGAAGACTCTTTGAAAATTACAATGTCAAAAGAAGGTCTTTCATTTGATATTGAACCCGACAAAAACGACGCAGTGATTTTTGTCGATATTCCGTATGCAACGACAAAGTTGGAAAAAGCAACCGCTGATGCGGACGGCAACCTTGTTTTTAACGGTGAAATCGGATTCAAAACAGTATTTGACGGTGCTGAATTTTCGCTTGAAAAGTTGGGTTACGGTTTAGAAGAAAAGACGGTAAACGGCAAAAAGAAATATGAATTTAAGGTAAACGGCGTAAAAGCAAAAGGCAGCTTTGACACCGCCAAGATGATGGCGTTGGAGCTTGCCAAGGTTGAGGGGGAAGTAAACACCTTTAAGGGCGAGGAACGGTATGCCTTCAGCCTTGAACTGAATGCCTTTGACCTGTTTGAAACCGAGGCGGCACTTGCTCTTGAACGTAGCAATAACGGCGCTCTTATCCCTGACGAGTTATGGTTTTATGTAAAATCATCACCGGGAATTGTACTTGTTCCGCCTGTTCCGATAGGACAGCTTAACGGCGGCGGTGCCGGTTTTAAGGATCTTGCCGCAACGGTAAATGGCAATTATCTTGCCATTCCTCCTATTAAATTACGCGGTGCATTGACGGGAACATATCTGCATCTTATTGAAGGAACAGGTAACATTATTATAGGACCGAGCGAGATTTCACTAAAAGCGACCGATGTTAATCTTGTAGGTGCAGGCGCGGCAACGCAGATTGTCGACAGCTTCGGCTATTCCTTAAAATTAAACGGACAGGAACGCAGTTATAAGGGTAATACATATGAAGGAGTTTATTTCGGCGGCTCAAAGGAGCTTGCATTAAATCTGCCGAGTAAACAGATAGACGTTATAACGTTTGATTCTTCTATTGAATTGGGTGCTTTCGGCGGAGTGAATAACAGCAAGGATTATCTGTATCTTGCAATCGGTGCAAATGGCACGGTTGCAGGCAGAGTGCAGATTCCAAAAAGTAGTCCCGTCCTTGCCGGCAAAGGGTTTAACGTCGGAAATATCAATCTCATCGTAGGCGGTCAGACGGCATTCCCAATCAGAAACGTCACAGTTGAGGAGGGTATGAAGCAAGCCTTCCAAAATGTCGATGTGTACCTTGGCGTGGTGGCTGAGGTGGGCGGTTGGTTAGCCAGCGCGCGAGCATGGGTACTGGTGCCGAAAATCGTAGAGACCGACTTCCGCAAAGGCGGCGGCTGGGATATTGAGTTTAAGATGTTAGGTTATATGCCTGAATGGAACTGGGCGGATAAAGGTGTGTCACCGGTTGTAAGTATGCTTGCGGAAGACAGCGATGCGAATTTTGCGGCGGTGCGTGATGAGAACTTTGTGCTTGCAAACACCGGCGTGAGTCGGACGGAAATCTCAGCAAGTGCCGGTACAGACGAAGCGCCGTATATCGTACTTGCCTTTGACGGAAATCTAACCGAGGAGCAGATCAAAGAGAACCTAAAGATTTTCAATGACAGCAACGCTGAGCTTAATATCGACTGGATGACTGATGACAGTCAGTTTAATCCTGACGAAGATGTCAGCGCGACAACTATTGCAGATATGGAAAAAACAAACGCTGACGGCAAAAAATATCGTCTGGCTCTTCTGCGACTTAAAGAAGGTGGCAAGTATATCGTTGATGCAGGCGGGTTGACTTTTACCGATGAAAAAACATTTTCTGTTGAGCCGTTTGAGAAGTTGGCTCTGACACTGACTGACAATCAAATTTCCGGCAAGGTGAAGTATGCCGTGGATAATACGCCTTACGTTATCCGCACTTATTTTTCAAACGAAGAAGGCGGAGCGGACTATATGATTTCAGAACAGGAAATCAGTGATACCTCAAATATTGAACTTTCCGTTCCTACATCGGGTGCGATAGCACCGACAGGTGAATATTATGTGACAGCCTTTCTTATGACGAAAAAGCAAGCAGATCTTAACGGTGACGGTAAGGAGGAAGACGCACTTATTGCTATTGATAATCAAGCGTTTAATACAAAAGCTGCATATACCAATGTAAACGAACCATCCGCACCGACAGATGTTACTCTGCAAACGTCAGGAAATGAGGTAATGCGTGCGGAGTGGAATGCGTCAGACAATGTTGACGGTTATAATGTGAGAATTTATGAGGAAAAAGACGGCGAATGGACAGACACAGGATTTGGATATGATTTGGATAAAAACACGACAGCGGTTGATATGGCACTAACTGTCGGAGGAAACGGCGTTCGTGTAAATGAAAACGGAAATACCGCGGAGTCTGTTCCTGCCGAGAATTTGTTGCCTGATAAGACATATAAAGTCGGTGTTCGTGCATACAAAAAATCGGAAAACGGAAAGTATTACAGTAAGGAAACCGAATCTACAGGCGAATTTCTTCCTAAATATACACCTATGGATATAGCACTTTCGATGAACGGTAACGAATGCACTGCCGATGAAAACGGCGTTTATCACGCATATATCGGCGGCGGTGACAATACTTTGTCTGTAAGCGGATCGGACGCTGATGCGACATTTAAACTGACAAGAATGGACACAAATGACCAAATACCAAACGAAAACGGTGAAAACACCTTTGCAATTCCGGAATTTGAGGGGAGTTTGATGTTCAAGATTGACGGTATTTCCGGCAAGGATGTAACAAGTGTATTCCTACTTATTAATATGGATAAAGAACCGCCTGTTCTGACGCTTTCATCTGATATATTTTATGCAGACAATGAAAGCGGCGACTATACGATAACAGGAATATCAGATGCGGGTAGCAGAATTATGTACGGCGATAATGAAGAAGTTGTTGCAGGCAGTGACGGTAAGTTTGCTGTTTCTGGAAACCTTGATGAAAGTCAAACAAGCAGTGTTATTATGCTTTGTGCACAGGATTTTGCCGAAAATACTTCAATACCACAGACTGCACTTGTTATAAAGAAAATATCGAACACCGTAACGGTAAATGACAGCTATGCGGAGAATTCGGGTAGCGGAGAGTATTCAGAGGGCGAAACGGTAACGATTAAGGCCGGCGAACGCAGCGGATATAAATTCAGCGGTTGGACGACAGACGACAGTGTACAGTTTGCGGACAGCAAGTCGGCGGAAACAACATTTACAATGCCGAGTAAAGCCGTAACCGTAACCGCTAACTGGACGAAATCAAGTGGCGGTAACGGAGGCGGAGGCGGCAATGTGTGTTATACCGTTTCATTTGAAACAAACGGCGGTAATGATATTGCAAGCAAAACCGTTACGAGAAACAGTGTTATAAAAGAGCCGGAAACACCGATAAAGGACGGATTTGACTTTGAGGGCTGGTATACCGATAAGGGACTCAAAACAAAATATGATTTTACTGAAAAGGTAACAAAGAACTTCACGCTATATGCAAAATGGACGGAAAAGGATAACGGTGAATGGAAAAATCCGTTTACCGATGTTAAGGAAAAAGACTGGTTTTACGATTCGGTGAAATACGCGTATGAAAATGACTTGATGAAGGGCATATCAAACACAGAATTTGCACCGGACAGTGATGTTACCAGAGCAATGTTTGTGACGGTTATCTATCGTATGGAAAATGAGCCACAGACGGGAAAATGTGCTTTTACTGATGTTGAAAGCGGTAGCTATTACGAAAATGCAGTTGCTTGGGCGAATGAAAACGGCATTGTTTCGGGTATTTCTGAAGAGTGTTTTGCTCCGAACGAGCCAATTACACGTGAACAGATGGCGGCTATTATCTATCGTTATGCAGCGTTTAAAGGATATGACATAACTACAAGCAGCAGCACATCTTATACGGATAACGATAATATTTCGGATTATGCAAAGAATGCTGTAATATGGGCGGCTGAAAAGTCCGTTATGACAGGTAATACAGACGGAAGCTTTGCACCGAAAGCAAACACGACAAGAGCACAGGTTGCGTCAGTATTTATGCGTATGGTTGAAAACATAAAATAAAATATTGAAATTTCTCTAATAAATAATGAGAAAAAAGACCGCTCGGAATAGAGGTGAAATGCCTTTATTGACGAGCGGTTTTTTGTTTGCGGTAAATTTACAAAGTAGTTGGATTGCCTGATACCGGAAAATCCTCATACTAAAAAAACAATAAAAAAACCGAGTGACATACAAAAACTTTAAAGTTCTGTAAGAACACTCGGTATGGTGCAGATGAAGGGACTTGAACCCTTTTAAAATCGAGTAATACTGCCGTTTATAGCCTGTTTGACTAATGCTTGACTAACTGATATATCTATTTAGTTTTTCTCCTGTTTGTTCAAGATGATTTTTGCGAATGTGTGTATAGATATTTCGGGTCACTGATATATCACTGTGTCCTAATAAATACTGTGCGTCTTTTGCGTCAATTTCCGCTTCAAATAGTATCGTTGCATATGTGTGACGCAACTGATGTGCGGTTATATTCAATCCTACTTCTTCTTTATATTTCTTCCACTTACGTTCAAATGTTGAATAAGCGAGAGGTTTTGTTCCGTCAACCGAAAATAAATATTCTTCTGCTTTGCCTTTCGTCAGTTTATCAGCCAACACGTCCGGCAGGAACACTTTACGTTCACCGCTTTCTGTTTTTGTACCCTTTATATGTGCTACACCACCTTTGTAGTAGATAGATTTAGAAACTGAAATCTCTTTATTATCAAAATCAATATCTTTATACTGTAGAGCAAGAGCTTCACCTTTTCGTAGCCCCGTATACATCAAGAAGTACGGAAACAATCCGAAAGGTTGATTAATATTGTCTTTTACAATTTCAACTTCTTCTTCAGTTAATGCTTGACGTTTGACGGGAGCTTTGCCTTTCGGCGGTGTTATGTATCTTGTGGGGTCAGTTGTAATATAGCCCTTAATACAAGCGTATTTACATACTAATCTTAACACAGACAAAGTATCTTTTATCGACTTCGAGGAATAATTACGACTGACAAAGTAGTTTAGATATTGTTCAACGTCAATCGGCTGAATATCTTTAATATAAATGTCTTCAAATTCTTCGATTGCGTAATTCAACAAAACCTTGTAGCGTCTTGCAGTATTATACTCAATCTTCGGGAAATGTTCTTCTTCCCATTCTTCCGCCACATCACAAAATAGCTTGCCTTTTTCTTCTTGCTTGGTATAGCTTAAAATTTGACGGTTTATATCGCGTTCGGCTTGCTGTTCGGTTGTTTTACTACTGTAAAAGTATAACCGTTTACCGTTGATTGTGACGACTTTCAAATATCGTCCGTCTTTTCTTTTTTTCATGTTCATACACTCCTTTTAAAATTTTTGTATTGCAAAAACAGAGCGTATGTGATACAATAAATTTGCGAATGTGTATTCATACACTCTATTTTTAAACTCTCTGACTGTTGGTAGCGGTCGGGGAGTTTTTTACTTAATGATTTTCTTGATTTAATTTATTAAAAATCGATTATTTTAATAAATTAAAACGCTTTTAATACCGTTATAAAATATACGAATGCCATAAAACAGGGAATGAATATAATAGCAAATAAAATACCGCATCCGATTCCCTGAACTGTTTGATTAACAGTTTCACCTGGAGTTCTTGCACCACAATGCGGACAATGCTTGGCTGTTCTTGCTATACTTGCCCCACAGGTGCTACAAGTTATTAGTTTTCTGTTGTTTTTTACTTTGTTTGATGCATTCGTAGTTGCTTTTTGAGTTGGTAACACGTTATCTTTTTGATCTCTTGCGATTAATATGCCGATAAATACAGCGGCAATTATCCAAAATATAATACTAAAATAGTATGCGTGTAAAATACGAGAGCCATCATCAAAAAACAAAAACACAAATCCAAAGATTGTAAAAGATACAGCCAAAATTATCAACTGATTATTTGTCACATCATTCCATGAAGATTTTTTCATAAATGTTTCATCCTTTTTATAAATTAATTAGAGTTTTTTATTGATCTAACTAATGGGGAGTTTGGGCTTAGTTTTCAACCAACACCAAATATGCGTTGTTAATCGTAATACATTGATTTTCAGTCAATGTTATATATGTTTGGTCCTCGTGTAGTCTCTTACACTCTATTACTTCTTCTGCAAAAGGTGTTTGCGATGTAATTTGATAAGCGGCAAGATTTCCTGTTACAGACGCATATTTAGATGAATATTTGTTACTGATTGGAACAATTTTATAATTACCTGCAGGTAAATCTGTTCCAACAGTAAATATACCGTATTTTTTTAAGTTTGATAAATCAAATTTAGTTGATGGAACAAGTAAAGCGTAGTCTAATTTTACATATTGTCCTTCATTTGCTTGGATTTTTCTTATAATTCTGCTTGAACTATAGGAAAAATCATCAGGAGAGTTACTAATATCATATTCTGCATTATCTGCAAATAATGAAAGAATATAATATTCGCCAGGCTCAAAATCAGATCCACACCTATAAACGCCATTAGACAAACAATCAGGAAATTCAGAAGTATCTATATATTCAAAACTAATGGTTGAGTCTTTGGGAATATTACTATTTGAAGATGTATTTGTATTTTTTGTTGTGTCTGTATCTACATTATAATTTGCAAGTTGTTGTTTTAATTCTTCATTTTCTTTCTTTAATTGCTCGATTTCAGAATTGTTTGTACAACCTGCAAGTGAAAGCAGAAGAAATGCTGATAATGAAATAGCTAATATTTTTTTCATTTGTTAAGCCCCCTTAAATATATTAAATCAAATTTTTTCTTCACAAATTCCTAATACCTTACCACAACATTTACTCGTAATATATTCGTTTATTATTATGTCGGGATATTTTTCGTTGTGAGAAATCAGTTTATCAATTCCTAATTCCTTAACGTACGCATTACCATTGACAACAAATATGCCGATGTCACCAACTTCAATACTGGGTTGCTCCTTGACGAACAACTTATCGCCGTTGTGATATGTCGGTTCCATGCTGTCACCTGATACACGAACAATGAAATCTGTTCCTTTAGGTGGTTGTTCCACAAGGTCAATCTTTTCGGGATACTCTTCGTCCAACGGGTTACCTGTTCCTGCCGATACGGGCATATCGTAATAAGGTACTTGGTATTTTTTAATTGGTATTATGTTATTGTAATTTGGTTCGTTTGGAATATTACGTTCTAACTCTTTTCTTATAACCACTTGAACAACTTCTTTACTGTGGTCATCAAGTTTTCTGTAATCGGATACCAATTTTTTTTCTACTAAAGAATATGTGCTATTGTCATTGTTTTTTACATTAAAAAGTGAATTAGGCTCAATATCCAATATACCACACATCACCTCTAAAATATCTACATCGGGACGATTTATGTTTTTTTCCCAGTTACTTATAACAGTATTAGAAACATCAAGTTTGTCACTTAATTGTTTCTGCGTAAGTTTTTTTGATATACGAGCCTGTTTTAACTTCTCACCAAATGTAAGCATTTTTAAAACCTCCTCTCTTATGTATCCATAATAGCACAAAAAAATAAATTTGTAAATAGCCAATTTCAGAAATTCTGAAATTTTATACTAAAAACACTTGACAATTCAGATAAACAGGATTATAATATAGTAAAATCCAGAAATTCAGAAACGAGGTGATATAATGAAAGTACACGAAAGAGTAAAAGTTTATCTCGACAAACACAATATTACTCAAAAGGAATTGTCAAAGGAAACCAAAATTCCAGAAACAACCCTTAGTTTAATATTAAGAGGCGGTCGAAAGTTTGAATGTGACGAGTTTGAACTTATTGTACAGGCTTTAGGCGTTCCTGCGTCAGAGTTCATAAAGCCAAAGAAAAAATCAGCGTAAATGAAAGGAAGTGGTGATATGGAGGATATAAAAATATCAGTGGATTATAACACACACGGTTATACGAAAGTTGTTTCAAACAATAAGGCTGATATATTAAAAGTATTGTCGGAGGAAATAGACGATAATGTAAAGCAAATTTACATAAAAAAAGAACCGGCACAAAAAGTGTCGGTAGAAAATTGTTAAAGATTTTCTTTTAACCAGTTTGACTTACATAATACATTAGACCAAGCAGCACCACCGGTAAGTGCTGCAACAAACAAGCGGTCATTACTATCAATAACTGATTTTAGATTATCACGAATATCAGAACAAGAATCAGTTGTCGATATAATCCATGTAGATTCACATATATGTGCCCACGTTCCATACGACTTTATCTTCTCATAAAGGTCGTCGTAGTTTCTACCGGGTGAGCATAAATCATATGTAATAATTTTAGAGTTTGCCACTATAATTACCTCCTTTCGAGATGATTATAGCATAAATAACTGGAAAATACAATCGGCGTAGGTAATATAAGAAAGGAAGATTTGAAAATGGCATTAGAGAAACCTGCGTATCGTGACAATCTCGAACGCATAAAAGCGCATTATCCCGATAAAGAAATGTTAAAAGTTAAAGATGTTCAAAGGTTCTGCGGATTAAACAGAGCAACAGTAGAAAAACTTTTTGATTTTAAAGATGGATACATCTCGGTTGCAAAATTGGCACGAGAGATGTCATAACAATTAAATCTCACAGGCAGACAAGGGCTGTCCGCGTGTTATCCGTAAAATAGTCAGACTTTCCCTAAGAGTTTTAATCCTTTTGCGGACGGCTCCTGTGTGCCTGTGAGGTAGTAAGAGAGGTAAACAAATGAACACAATAGGAATTGCGCTGATTAGTTTCGGTATCGGACTAATCATAAGTTGGAAATTGGCAGAAAGGGACATAAAAAATGCTAAAAAGA
>OMGH01000351.1_pt1 | contig 39820 bp, 37 predicted proteins | sample 1645841 | NCBI WGS metagenome assembly OMGH01 (sample SAMN00849584, study PRJEB25192) | human gut metagenome
CAGCAGGAAGTACTTGTGGATTTAGGTAAGAATAAAACTTTGACTTGTGGATTAGCATTGCAACAGGGATTGGAGCATATAGCCGGATTTGATGCCAGTACAATGAAATTTCGTTCCAATACCATGGAGTTGTATTTTGAGACAGAAGATTTTGATGCATTTATGCAGTTGTTAAATTCTTATCCGCAGGTGGAAAGACTTCATGAGCCGAAAACTTTTTCCTGGCTTCAAAGAGGAATTCATATTTTTGACCCGGATGGACATTTGATAGAGGTTTCGGAGAGTATGTATTCTGTTGCCTGTAAGCAGTTTAAAGAAGGTAAAACCATAGAGAAAACAGCCCAATTAGTCCAACATCCGATTGAGGTGGTCAGAGGTTGGTATGAGCAGTATAAAAAGGAACTGATAAGCGTCTGTGGCACGGAATGTAGAGCGTGTTATTGTTTTGGTAAGATGTGCAATGGCTGTAATTCCTGTGAGGGAAAAGTTTTTCATGCACCGGAAGGGAAAGCTTGTCCGATTTATGACTGTGTTAGAAATAATAAGTGTATGCAAAATTGTGGTGAATGTGGCGAAGTGCCTTGTAAGATATGGTTTGATACCAGAGATCCGAAGTTTTCAGATGAAGAATTTAATGAAAATATAGCAATGAGAGTACAGGCATTGAAAAAGGAATAGGTGTTTATGTCAAAGAATAAAGAACTTGCAGATTACATAATGGACCAACTATCTGCTTTGGGAGATATACGAAATATTCCTATGATGGGTGGATATATTTTTTATTATAAAGAACGGATATTTGGCGGGATTTATGGCAAGGATTTTCTTGTAAAGATTACTGAGGCCAGTAAGAAATATATGCCGGACAGTGAGCCGGAACCACCATATGAAGGAGCAAAACCAATGTTACCAGTAACCATTTTGGATGATAGGGTTGCGTTGCAGGCAATGGTGGAAGAGATGTATCAAGAGTTGCCGGAGAGAAAACCCAAAAAGAAAAAAGTATAAACTGTGAAAAGTCACTCATTTTACTATGGTGTAAACTAGGGGATTATGCGTTCTATGAATACCCTGCTAACTGTGATAGTTAGTGGGGTGTTTTTGTTTTATAGCAATAATATGCTGAGATTTTTGTATATGATAGAAAAAATCTATGATAAAATAGATATTAACAGTGAACATAAATTTTCTTGGAGGTAGAAGATGCTGTACGACATTAGAATAAGTGAGAAGGCAGCGACCACACTTGAAACATTAACAGGTGTAAATAGGACAATTTGGTTGGCAGAACAATATAAGAATTATGGCAGAATAGATTATACATATGCTGATGATGATGTGAGAAATATTATTACTAAACATGGAGGTCATTATCCAGATTTAAATGATTTAGAGATGGTTGTAACCCATATTACCACAAGTAGTGAAAAATGTAGGCAGATACGTCAACATGGAATTGTTGACTTGGTAAAGGCATATGAATTTGCAAATAGTGAATTGAGACAATTTTTGGAAAATTATGAAATAAATATAGATATTGAAGCCTGTCGCCTAACATACAAAAAAAGAGTTTATGACATATCTTATGGGAAATGTCCACCGCATTGTGACATTGAAGCACGTGCTGCATGGTCTGTAGGGAGAAAATTCTACTATGATTTTACAGTATGTGGTTTTTTATCAATAAGTGAAAAAGATGTATATGGTGGATGGGTTCATTGTAGACCAGAGATATTAAGTGATATCGATACACTGCTTAGTACAAGATTATCAGATGAGTGGGAAGCATCTAAAGAATCATATGCCATAGTTTTTAAGGTTCCTGTAAGTGATACTATTTATAATGGTTGGAATTCTGATACAGAATCAGAGATGGTAAAGAGTTATTTGTATGATGCGTATATGTGTATCTGTATAGGACCGGATACAAAGGAAATTTTGTGTAAAAATGGTGTTGAGATTCTGCCAAATCAGATTCTTGAGTGTCATAGGTTTCAAGAGTGGGATAGGTGATTGCAGATGTATAAAATGGATTAAATGTAAGGAAAGGTGATTGTGAATGGATGAAGATGTTTTTATAAAATCTGATATAGGAGCGCAGGCAGCATGGAAAGGATTTTCGTCACAGACGCTCTATATAGCATATAGACTTGTTACAGATATTCAAGGTTACGAGTATTATCCAGAAGATATTGAAGATTTAGTAGTTAAGTATAACGGGGAAGTTATAGAAGCTGTTCAAGTTAAAAATATTACAGCTGCTCTTACAATTTCTCATTTATCTTCAACAAAAACATCAAAAGGCGGTGAAGGTTTTTTCAAGCGAATGTGTAGTCTGCATTCTAAATATTCCAATTTCAAAACTATAAAAGTTGTATATTTTGGAGACTTAGGAGTTGAATTACAGGACTTAGAAAAGGGTGTCGAAAAAACAAAAGAGAACATAAGAGAAAAACTTGTTGATAATCATGGTTTATTGTATGACGATGCAGAATGGTTATTAAATTCATTAAAATTTGAAAAAGTAGAAGAAAAACAATTAACTGATGGAATTCATCAGCAGATAAAGAGTTATATGCCTATTATGGCGGCTCCTTATCTGGCACAGTCGTTGCTAGTTCAATATATTTCCAAACTTTCAAAGGAAAAAGGATATACTTGTTTAAAGAGTTGGGAAGAAGAAATACATAAAATAGGTACAAGCATAGCAGGTATTGATGGTTATTTTAAAGAGTATGATAAGTCTTTAATTCGTTTAAGTGAGTTAACAATGGACAAGGATTATATCGAATTAAAAGATGAGTTTTTGCAAGGTGTTTCAGCGCATCCTATGCATATCAGGTCTAATCTTGATTTTTTAAGAACTACGTGGATCGAAGAGATTAAAAATTCGGTGCTTAATTATGAAGCAACAATTGTTAAAGGTGTTTCGGGACAAGGAAAATCAGCATTATGTTATAGATATCTATTAGAGATGTATCCGGAAGAATTTGTGTTTTGTATTCGTTCCATTATATCTGAGGGGCAAGCTCAAAATCTTGCCTCAGCATTAATAGCACTTTCAAAGTACTTGGATGATTTTATTATTTATATTGATGTTCAATCGGGGGAAAACAGATGGGCATATTTACTTCAAGAATTACAAATGAGGGGAATTAAAATTCCTATTTTGATTTCGATTCGAGATGAAGATTATAATATTACATCGTTTAACGGAAAAGCAGTTCAGTATAATGTGATCGAATTAGAATTAACAGAAGCTGAAGCACATTGGATATATGATTTTTACACAGAGAATCAACCACATGCAACATTTAGAACATTTGAAGATGCGTGGAATGTGTATGGCGGAAAGGGCCCATTGATTGAATTTGTATATTTGCTTACAAACAACCAGACATTAACTCAACGTATTGAACAGCAAATAGATGCAATGATGTTGGAAAGAATTTCGGATTCATGGTTAGAACTTTTACATCTGGTATGTTTTACAGGTAGCTTGGGGTGTTCGGTAGACTTTAATGCTGTCAAGGGTGTTTTGAAGTGCGATAGTATGAATGCCGCAGTTAAAAGGTTTTCAGATGAGTATTTACTTAGAATTACTACTGATGGAAATAGATTGGAGGCTTTACATCCAGTACGAGCAAACATAATCTACAATGTTTTACGGATAAAGACTGTTATAAACATAAAGGAAGCGCTTATGAAAGCTCTTAATTGTGTTGAATCAAAATATGTGAGCATTATCTTAATGGAATACTTTACAAATTACGAGTATTCATTGGATGATATTCAAATGATTGCAAAAAATGACTATAAAGATTGGATTGCATTTGGAAAAGTAATTAAAGCAATTTTGTGGTTAGAAGTAAAACAATATGTTGAAAGTAATATTCATTGTTTTTGGAAACTTAATGAAGAAAAAGGAAAGGGGTGGTTGTGCTTTATACCATTGGATCCTACAGGAATAGATAGATCAAATGAAATAATTGCAGAAAGAATGCTAGAGCATATGCCTGGGAACAAAGAAAGCATTAGAGCTACAATTCATGAAGTAAGAGAAACATTATCCTCGTTATCTCTTGAATACAAATTGCTGGATTGCTTTTTTAGAGGAAGTAAACATCCAATAGTTATGCCTAAGTCAGATGATGAAAAAACAATGTTTGGGTATTCGTTATTTTGGATGGCAAAACGTAATTATAGTGTTGAGTTACAGATGAATAAAGAGGATATATCTAACATTATATGCTTTGGTGATATACAGGCATGCGCTGATACAATAAGAGGTTTGAATGAACAATCAACATTATTGGAAGTTTGTAATATTGCTATAGAGCAATTCGTACAACGCTTAATAAGAGAGCATCAAATAGTTTCTTATATTGAGACGGATGAGGAAGTGCGTTGTAAATTTATACCTCCAATATTAAATGAGAAGGCTACACCGAAAGATGAAAAGAACATAAATCAATATTGGAGAATAAAAATGCTGAATATTTTGCAGCAACTATATCCGAATAAAGAATATATTGATATCGAGTTGCTGGGAGTTAATCTTCTTGCAGATGTCGGGATACAAGCTATGGATTATAAATTACATATGCATAAAAGTAACAGGCACAGTCGATGGACTTCAGAAGTAAATGGATGGGTAAAAATCAGGATAGAATATGGACTAAGACCAGCTTCGTGGATGGAATATGTGAAAGAAATAGATTTGGTACGAAGTAGTGTAAATACATTGCTTATAAATACAATGAAATTAGTTGATGATATATACAAGAAGGGACGTTATACAAAGGATCGATGGACTCATGTTGAATCGCAGATGATGATTTTTCGTGAGCATATCTTTTATGAAAATATGTTACCAAAAACAATAATGGATCCCTATTGTTTATACTCGGAAGAAACTGCTCAGCATATAGCGGATGATGACTATCCTGTGCAGCAACTGCTTTCAGTAGAAAAATATAAGAAATTCAGAAAAGTTTTTGGGAATGTATATACATCGCTTGATAATTTCTATAATCAGTTTGCAGAATGGCTGTTGGTTAGATTAAACAAAAAGAGTATGGATGATATAAAAAATCCACGATTAGCAATGTATAATTTGTTTTGTGCAGCAAGAGATATTTCTAAGTTACAACAAGAATACAATACACTTTTTTTGCCATATAGTACATTTGATAAGAATTTTTGTCAGCAAGAGACGGAAAATTTGTTGACTATGGTTAATGTCTGGCGAATTGTATTGGATAGTGTTCCAAGGGGGCAAGCAATAGCATATAATGCAAAACAAACTTTTCGAAAGGGAGTATTGTATCCGGATGTTATTAAAGAAAAAATTGCAACTTTCATTGATGGTACAGTGTATGAAACAAAGCAAAAAATATATGTATTATCCAAATGTGAAATGACAGAAGAGGATTCTCTGGAAGAAGCGTATACTCAATTTGTTCTTAAGCTAAGAGAGATTTATAAAGACGCAATTGAATTTTCAAGTAATAGATGGCATATGGAGATGAAAGAAAAAACCATAGTATATATTCCGATTTTATTCAATGCAGTTAATATTATAGGATTTGAAGTTCCTTTATATAAAATTTTGGATACTGACAAATCTTTAATTTCCAAACCTATGATTCCATGTGAGCTTGAAGAAGAATTCAAGGATACAATATTTAAAAATAGTATGGCAAATGAAAATTGGTGCAGTACTATTGCAAAGGTCAGTACATTAAAAACATATTTACAACGATATAAGCAAGTGATTTCAGTTCCTATGTGTGAAAAATGTGTAGATGGTGTAGAGACTTTTAAAGATTCATTTCATCATGACTTCGAAATATTAATCAATGAAATTGTAGAAAGTGAAAATTTGATGGAATATGTTGTAGAAAGAGTTTCAGGAGATTTAGAGGAGACTGCTAGTGCGTTAAAAGATTTTTTGGTATATATTAAAGAATTTAGTGAGAAAGCTATCAATGAAGAAGCGGCAGATGAAATTTTAAATGTAATTGATGCGGTTGTAGGTGTAATGATGATGATACATAAATATGTATTGAACTTGAATGAATAGTGTAATCGGGAGTAGTTATAACCCTGATTGAGATTATAGAATCAAATGAGGTTTGCCCTACAATCTAGGTCAAACCTCAGCTTTTGCATAATATCTATAATAGAGTGGAGTCCACGCATGAAACTCCACCGGCTATGCGCCTCGCAAGCAACACAGCACAACCACATATACTATAAATTGTGAATGGCAAGAAATCAACTACTTTTTATAACGCACAATTTTCTCCCAGTTCGCAGGGAACCCCATTTTCGAAAATAGCAATTCCTGACTGATATGAGGGCAGTTTTTGAGAACAGAATTAATCAATCGCTTGAGCTCTGTTTTAAACAGCTTAAATTCTTGATTATCTATGAGATAACGTAGAGCTATTACTACTGCAAACAGGTCTTTCTTGCCGATAGTATATTGCCCCTTTTTCTGTGGTAGCTGCAATTTACTATGTAAAACCATATCAGGGATTGCTTCATTTACCTGGAAGGAATAAAGCCGTTCATTATGGGCACATACATTTCTACAGCTTGCAAGAATACGAATGAGCTGATGTAACTGAACCTCTGACATATTGGCGAAATTAAGACTGACCTTAGTGCGGATATCAGAAGTTGAATATTGATACATTTTTGAAATCTGTCCAAATGTAAGTGCATTGGTTGCTACCCATAAAGGAACATTACCATATACTCTTGCGTGATGTGTAATATAACTATAGTTGCTGGGTAAGGCAATAGTTTGGCTTAAGGTTGTAATCAGGCGATTTATTTTGTTGGAATTTTTGCGTGTATAGTTATAATTTCCAGCGGTTAAATATGCTGTTTGCTGTTCACCATATTTTTCACAGAAGTAATATGACAACATGGATTTTAGCTGTCTTTCTACATGTAATATGTATTTAAGAAAGAGCGTTCTCAATTCTTCATCAAAGTAATAAAAGGCGGTAATTTCTTCAAAGGTGACACCATGTAGGTAATTCCCTGATGGCTTATGCTTAAATAAATCTTTATATCCGCCAATTAATGAAAAATAGCTTAGTTTTTGTAATGTTATTTTGGCAAATTCAGGATCAGAAATAACAAGCTGTTTTTCTTTTTCCAGTTTTTCTATTTGCTCATCATATGCGAGAAATGTTTTGTTAGCCATTTCTGAATCCTCCTTTGTTTTGTGGCATAAAAAAAGTGGAGCCCACGCATGGAACTCCACCGGCTACGGGCATCGCAAGTTTCCGCAGCGCAACCACTAAAGATAATATACCATTGAAAGCAAAAACTGTCAAATGGATTTTTAGTGGTGGTAGTAGTTTATGCGTCACAAATTAATATTATTCTAATTGATTTAAAACTGATTGTTTTACCCCAAGAAACTTATCCCTATATTCAATCACTTTCTCCGGATTCTTCCACCGTGCATACAGATTATTCAAATACCTATAAGTAGTTTTCATATAGTCATTATCCGTACCCACAGCATTACCAATAATACTTTCTGCCGCAAGCAAGTTAACCTCAGCCGATTCCGGCGTTCCTTCCATCATATCAATAATGCCTCGGCTCAGCTTACAGGTGCCATAATCCAAAGAGGTATCTGACAGATGATCCAACACCAAGGTTTCATATTGCTCCAATACAATCTTGGCATTATCCACATCCTTTGCCAACAATAGAATATTGATAAGGTTCATCATCTGCTGCAGGGAATCATGGGATTTGGTTAGTCCCAAGTGTGCATATTCCATACGGATATCAAAAGCAGTACGCAGTGCTTTGGCTGCCTCATTCTCACGTTTCATCAGCAGATAAGTGTTGGAAAGGTTGTTGTACAGATTGGATAGCAGGTTTGCAGTTCGCGTATCTGAATCTTTAGTATGAAGCTTTTCCATGATGTTGATTGCCTTTTCACGCTTCTTAACTGCATTTCCGTAATCTTTTTTCAACAGAAAACACTCTGCCTTATAATCCAGTAGCAATGCCCTGTCACATGGAGAATCCAGTTTGTATTCTTCCATAAGGTAGCTGATTCTATCAGTTAGTTTCGGCAGGTAATCCGATACAAGGTATTTGTCCAGATATGGGAACATATCCTGTAAAAACAGTAAGAAATATGCACCATCATCTATTATAATACGTTCTGATACACTGATAAGGGCAGCAATGATATTTTCCGGTCTGCGAAGTTCCAAGCCATGTGCCAAACAGACAAGGTGGAGGCTATTAAGCAGAGTCCGGCAGGCAGTCACCGTTGGTATGGTTTCAATGGCAATCACTTCCTGTAAGAGTGGATGCAGGCTGATTTTCTTGTTATCTGTATCTTCGTTAATAAATCCGTACTTGATAAGGTGGTTTACATCCGCAATGTTATCAAGTCTCATCCAGTTCTTGAAGCTATTCTTTAATATGCCGGCAACCGGTAGCAGAGACAGATTGCGAAGAATATCCAATTGATGATTGGATAATTTGCCAAGTTGTAGGAGCCTTCGTAAATGTTCAATCATCAGTCCGTCAGTGAAAACACTATCCTTATACAGTTCCACATCTTCCCCGGAGGCGATATTCAGCCCACAGCTTCTCAGTTCAGCAAGCATTTCTTCCGGTTCCATGCTGCTGGCTGTCAGGGATAATGCAGACAGGCATACAGTAAGGGTATGACAGCCCACCGTCTGAATAATGTCCTTCACCACATCTTCAGAATTCTTTGCAGAAGGGCAATGCTTATAAAACAGTTCTACAAGCTCTGTATCTGCGTCCATTTCAGAAATCTTTACCGTCTTGTACTGTGAAATATTGCACCTACTGGTGACCAGTATCTTGCAGTTCAATTTTATAAATTCTTTGAAGAAAGCATCCTCTTTCGGCAGGACATTGAAGTTATCAATGATAATGAGACTGTCAGAGTGGAGCTTTTTTAATATTCTCATATGCTTGTCAAAAAGCATTTCTTCGCTCATATCAGCGGTATCATCGCTAAATTCCATATGATCAATACATTTCTTCAAATCACCATCATAAAACAGATGAATGATATTGGTGTATTTCTTTTCGTTCTTCTTGGCATAGGTCTTTGCCAATTCACTTTTACCCATACCGGCAGTGCCGGTGATAAATACCAGATTATGTTCCTGTAATGCCTTAGCAACAGCCTTAAGTTCCTCTTTTCTGCCTATAAAGCAGCGGTTAGCAGAAGGAAGTCTGTTACTAAGCAGATTATCGGACAGGTCAGGGGATAACAGGGTATGTTTGCTGTCATGGTCATTTAAAATGGCATAGCGGATAAGGGCAGTGATAAGCTCTGCATCATCGGTTATTCCTGCAAATTCATCGGCTTTTTCTGTACCGATTACATCCACACTGTCTGCAACCAATTTCAAAAGCAATTTTCTTGTAGCAGTCACATTGATAAGGTTTGGAATTACATCTTCATGAATATTATTCTGAATGCCGTCAAAGCCGCAATTGTCATAAAAGGATAATATTTCCTTGGGTATCAGGCGTTCTCCGGTACACCATCTGCTGTAGGTAACATTTTTCTCAAAATCCTCTTTTTCAAATAGATCCATGTTGTACAGGCAGTCGTAGAAGATGTCTTCAATCATTTGGTACTGTGCATAAGTTTTCTTTTTATTTTCCAATAACACTCCAATTACATTGGAGAAGGTAATGCGGTTCTGCAATTCAGCACTTCCTAACTTTTTCGTCAACTTCCGGTCAACTTTCCGTCAATGATAATCCAAGACAAAATTTCGTATCATTAACCCATGAAAACGTAGCCACCAGAAGCCATAAGAGAAATGGTTTGGCTACAAGAAGATTATAATACGAGAAGAACAAATGTTCCGCTAAATCTTTTTGCATTTTGAACCTTGATAAACAATCCGGAAACGGATTCATGAGCTGTATCTTATGTCAACAGACCTTGCGAGGAGAACTGGAAAGTCAGGAGGAGCGAGGGAAGACACTTCCGTCAAGGGTGGGAAAGGAACTCGAGCAGGAGTAGCCCACAGGCAATAAGCTAAAGGTTAGCTGTAACGCTGACGGCATAGGATACGAATGGAAGCCAAATGAACTTTATCTTATCAGCAATTTGTGTATTATCACAGCATTTATGCAGAAAGAAGGTGATAAGTCAGATTATTAGGAAAGAGGGGTGTTAGCTTATGACGAAGGAGCTGGAGTTGAGTAAGAAACTTGCGGTGTTGGGATGGATTCTTCGTAAGGGACTGATTACGGAAGATGAGTACAACAGAACAAGAATTCATATTATGGGCGAATATGGCGTTATCAGTTTTATGACTGCATAATCCTCACATTCGTTAACATTTTCATTATGATTTATAGTGTAGGCAGTAGCAGATATTTTGTTGCTGCCTACTTAACTTATACAGACAGATTTTTGAAAGGAGTTTTTGCATGGAAGAAAGACAGGTAGAAGTAATTAAGAAAGTTGAAGGCTCTGTTATCAGGGACCGAAGACTGGTGGGGAAGCCACTTACCATCACAAGAAAACGAGTGGCGGCATATGTGCGTGTCAGTACAAATGCAGAGGAGCAGTTGCAGAGTTTTAAGTCTCAGAAGGAGTATTATCAGGACAAAATTTCTGCAAATAAGGAGTGGGCGCTTGTAGGCATTTATGCGGACGAGGGTATTACGGGAACAAAGACCACCAAGAGAGATGAGTTTTTGCGTATGATTGATGACTGTATGAACGGTCTAGTGGATATTGTTATCACAAAATCCGTATCCAGATTTTCGAGAAATCTTGTGGATGTGCTTTCTTATACAAGAATGTTGAAGGCAAAGGGAGTGACAGTCATATTTGAGAAAGAAAATATTGACACTTCCACCATGGAGAGTGAAATGCAGTTATCACTTCTATCAGCACTGGCGCAGAATGAGGTGGAATCTCTGTCACAGAATGTTTCCCTGGGCGTTCAGATGAAGATGTCCAGATGGGAGCTGATGGGGTTCAATGGTTGTCTCGGATATGATTATCACTCGGAAGACAAAAGCATTACCATCAATGAAAAAGAGGCTGGGACAGTCCGTATGATTTTTGATTTGTATGTGCAGGGATATGGTGCATATACGATTGCCAAGGAACTTACGAGGCTGGGTAAAGTAAATAAGAAGGGCGAGGTTAAGTGGATGGATAGCGGTATTCGGGGCATTCTAAAGAATGAGAAGTATAAGGGAGACCTGCTTATGGATAAGACTTATACCGTTGATCCGATTTCCAAGAGACGGCTTGATAATCGTGGGGAATCCAATAAGTATTATACAAGGAATCATCATGAGCCCATTATTTCGGAAGAAATATGGAACAAGGCACAGGAGATTCGTGAGAGCAGATATCGTACCAGTGAGAATGTGTCCGATGGAGCGAGAACCAAGTTCGCATTCAGCAGTATGTGTCAGTGTGGTTTCTGTGGAACGAATCTTACAAGGCGTTCCCATCATCAGGATACACAGCATAAAAAGCCTGTATGGAAATGCAGGACGGCAGCCAATAAAGGAATTGAAAACTGTCCGCACAGCAAGGCAATTGATGAGGTTATCATAGAAAATGCATTTCTGGAGATGTTCCGGTTACTGGCTGAGAATTTCGATGATGTGCTGGAATCGGTGCTTTCCTCATTGGAAGCTGCTATTTCAAAGGATGACAGCACTGAGAAGCTAAAGCGAGTGGAGAAGGAAATTTCGACTCTTGAAAAAAGAGAAAGAAATTGACCGACATGTATCTGGATGATAAAATTTCTAAAGAGGCTTATGAGGAAAAATACAGTGAATTGAATCACAAACTGGACAAGTGTGAGGAAGAAAAGCTGTTGTTTTCCGAGAATGCTCTGTCCCAGAAGAATATTGCAAGCCGTATGAAAACCATTAGAGCAAAGCTTAAGAATGCCGATGTGACGGATGAATTTGACAGACTGGTATTTGAAAGCATTGTGGAGAAGGTGATTGTCGGAGAGATTGCAGAGGATGGCATTACTGACCCATACAAGCTTACTTTTGTATTAAAGGGTATGGATGATTGTAGTGTGCCGGATGCAAGGGACAGGTACAAAAATCTTCATAAGCAGGCAGTATAAAAACAACAAGGAGGAGCTTTAAAATGAGCGATAATCACGACTTGTTGAATGATAATGATATGTGTTCTTTTTCAGGACACGAGGCAGAGGATATGTGTTTCAATTGCAGTGACCACACATGTGGAGACGGTAGTACTGCTTTCCCACAAAAAGCCAGACGGACATATCAACGTAAAAGTTGAGTTTGGCGAGGGTGGGGGAAAAGTTCCGCTTGATAATATTGCTAAAAGAGCGGAAAGCTACAAGCCCAAAGAGCGAGTGACCTACAAAATGATAAAGGAGTACATAGAAGCTAAATACGGTTTCAAAGTACATACCGCATATATCGCAGAGGTAAAGAGAGATTTAGGCCTGCCAATGTACGATGCTCCTAATGCGGTAGAAGAATTGAAACAGCCGAGGAAGCATCCGACGGCGGAGAAAGTGGAAGCAATAAAGGATGCGTTGAAGCATTTTGAAATAATCTAAATATAAATATCTGATACCATTTTATAGCCGTTTGTTCAGGTTTTGAGTAGGCGGCTATTTGGCTATCTGGATTTTTAGAACTATCGAAAAAGAAGAAAAGATTGTATAATATATGTGGAGCAAGTGAAAATGTGTAAAAAAGCTATCTTTATATTATAGAGGAGAATGTAGAGTAAATATGGGATTTTCAAAAAATGATTTTGAAAAAGTAGATTTGCGGATTAAAAAAATAACAGAACAGACTGTTGAGCAAATAGAAATAGATTCAGAATTACCTCCAACAATAGAGCAATTAGAAGATAATAATAGAACCTACTCTATCATGGCAGCCATATTATTTATTGATATTCGTAAGTCAACATACTTAACGGAAAATAGCCAAGCAAAAAGTATGGTTAAAATATATCGCTCATTTATGAGAATGGCAGTTGATTGTGTTAGAAAAAATGGAGGAGTTACAAGACAATTTCTGGGTGACAGAATTATGGGTGTATTTATTGACTCTGCTGATGAAAACGGGAATATCGTGGACAGTGCAGCAGATAAAGCAATTAATGCGGCAAGAAGTTTACAGACTGTGATTGATTATAGCTTGAATAAATATTTGAAAACTAATGTTAATGGGAAAGTTATTGAATGTGGTATTGGAATTGATTATGGAAAGGTTCTTGTAACTCAGGTTGGTATGTATGGTCTGGAAAGTGATGAAAATAGAGAGAACGAAGTAGATTGTGTATGGGTTGGTAATACAACAAATTATGCAAGCAAATATTCAGACATAGCATCTGGCGGAGAAATATTTATTTCAGATAATGTTTTCAAGCAAATGTCAGATGAGTATAGGGAAGTTTTTGTAAAATCAGCAAAATATAAAGGAACAAAGTTATTCCAAGGCTATGTGACAAAGGATTACTATTTGGAGTTCTCAGAGGATTTAGGAAAACCAATCAAAATAGATGAAGATACAACAGTAGAGTCGGATACATTTGCAGGATTGGCAGATGGCATTAGAGAAATCGAGAGATTGCAAGACAAACTTATACAAAGAGAAAAGCAGCTTACTGTCTTAGAGGATAAACTGAAAAAAGAAAATCAGGATTACAGAGATAAATATAATAATGAAAATACAGCAAAATTAAGGGCTTTTGATGAAAGAGATTTTGCGGAAAAAGAATTGCAAGAAATACGAAAAGATTATTATATAGATATTAAGAATATTCTTTCAAAAGTACATTACCATGAATATGAGTACATGGATAAAATGGGTAAAAAAGATTTGATTTCAATGATAGAAAAGGAATATGAATTGGGGGCACTAATAGGAAAAAACTCAACAGAAGTGTCATTAGAATTAAGTTGTTATTTGATAGGAATTTATGATTACTTTCAAGAATATTCCAAAGCATTCGATGTGATGCTTGTCATGGCGGAATTGTCAGACTATTGGGTAGACCTAGAAAGTGCAACATTAAATTGGGCAAATAAAGAAAATGTCTTGTATAAACTTTATAATGAAATAGAAAGAGCACTGGTTAATTACAGGGTAAAGTATGAAAGAAGAAAAGATTTTGAAGGCTATTTACAAACAATAAAGGAAATAAGGGGGTATTGACATGGAAAACGATAATAATCAAACGCAAGAAAATAGAGCGTTTAAAAAAGAAGATGCTTATGAAACACTGGGTATCATAAATACATGGATAGGAAATATGGATACCAAGGTTTCATTTGCATTAGCATTAGCAGGAGTTTTAATAGGTGTTATATTTGAAAAGGGCATGCCCAGTGCATTTGAAAGAATAACAGAGGTATCAAAACTGGCAGAACTATCTGGCGGAGAAATTATAGCAGCCATTCTGGTTGCACTGCTATATTTATCAAGCTTTATTTCTATTTTGTGTTTTATGTTATCTATTATTGCAAGAGTGAAAAATCTTAATAATGCATCATCTATTTTTTTCTTTGGCTCTATTGGAAATATGACATTGGAGAATTATAAGAGTGCCGTAAAAGATATGGATGAAAAAGAAATGATAGATGATTTAGAAGAACAGATACATACAAATTCGAAAATATGTAGTCTAAAAGCAAAATGGTATAACAAGGGAATAAAATTTTTATTAGCAACAGTTATTCTGTGGTTTGTGTGTATGATATTTCAGTTGATATAGGGGGGAACAAATGGAATCAAAAAAATCCACAACATATGTATATAAGATTGAAGATAGCGCAGAGAGAATGGATGATATTTTAGATGCTAATGACAATGATTATGAGGACAATAAGAGTAATATTCCGACACGGGATAAATTAACATATAAAAATGGTTATTATGTTGATGTGACGGCATTGTTTATTGATATTGTAGATTCATCCAAACTAACAGATGGACATAAAAGACCTACGTTAGCAAAAATGTATAGATGTTTTTTATCCGAATGTGTTGCGATAATGAATTCTTATGAGATTTGTAAGGAAATTAATATTAATGGAGATTGTGTTTGGGGAGTATTTGAGACACCTAACATAGATGATGTTGATGCAGTAATAGATGTTGCAGCAAAACTTTGTAGTATGATTAATGTATTAAATTACAAGTTGAGTAAAAAGAAATATGAAAAAATAGATGTGGGGATTGGAATTGATGATGGAGTTGCTTTAATGGTTAAAGCAGGATATTCTGGAAGTGGTTTGAATGATGTTATTTGGATGGGAGATGTAGTGAATTCAGCCTGCCATTTAGCAAATAAGGCAGGCAGAGATTTTAGAGAACCAATATTGATTACAAGCAAAGTCTACAATAATGTTTTAGAAGCTACGCAGAAATTGCTCACTAAATGTACAGTAGATGGAACAACTTACTATGAGGGGAATATTATTTGGGATCCGATAGAAAACTGGTATAAAGAAAATTGTAGATAAAATCTTTGTAATATTTAATTTGATACATTTTAAATAGTTTTGCAGTAGATAAAGGCTATTCTTGGCTTGTTAGATTAAGAAACATATGAGGAATCGGTTTTGCAGAATACAGTTCTTGCTAAGATAAAAAGAATGGTAATAATAATCAATAAATGAAAGGCAGGTTTTGATAAGATGAATGCATCTTTTTATAACGAAATCAAAGAAATTTTAATTTCGGCGAGAAACAAAGTCTACCAAACTGCCAATTTTGCAATGGTTGAAGCTTACTGGAATATAGGAAAATCAATCATTGAAGAGCAGGGTGGTAATGAAAAGGCGGAGTATGGGACGGGTTTATTGAAAGAATTATCAAAGCAAATGACTCAAGATTTTGGGAAAGGATTTACCGTTGCAAACTTGAAAAATATGCGGCAGTTTTATTTAACGTTTCCAAATGGCTACGCACTGCGTAGCGAATTGAGTTGGACGCATTATCGGCTTTTGATGCGAGTGGAGAATGAAAATGCACGAGAATTTTATATGCAGGAAGCTGTAAAATCTCAATGGAGTACCAGACAACTTGAGCGTCAGATAAATTCTTTCTTCTATGAAAGGTTATTATCCAGTAAAAATAAAGAGCAAGTTGCAGCGGAAATTCAGACACTGGAGCCGGCGAAAAAACCAGAAGATGTTATCCGTGACCCATATGTGTTGGAATTTCTCGGGTTGCCACCTAATGATGATTTTTATGAAAGTGATTTGGAACAAGCGTTAATTACACATTTGCAAAAATTCCTTTTGGAACTTGGCAGAGGCTTTTCATTTGTTGCAAGACAGAAAAGAATAACGTTCGATGGACGTCATTTTAGAATTGATCTTGTATTTTATAATTACATCTTAAAATGTTTCGTTTTGATTGATTTAAAGGTTGGGGACTTAACACATCAGGATTTAGGGCAGATGCAGATGTATGTTCATTATTATGAACGAGAGCTTATGAATGAGGGAGATAATCCACCGATTGGTATTGTGTTATGTGCGGACAAAAGTGAATCTGTGGTCAAATATACGTTGCCAGAAAATGAAACACAAATTTTTGCTTCGAAATATAAATTATATTTGCCAAGTGAAGAAGAATTATTGAGGGAGTTAAATCAGGAATATCAAGCTTTGGAAGCTGGTATGATAGGGGAAGAGAATATTGACGGTGAGAAAGAAGAGTAGATTTTACATCAAGGTGATGCAAAATTAATGGTATTTATATTTTGTGGGAAACGGGTTGAATGAGCGGTATTAGTACTGTATAGATATTGCCAATATTTTCGTGATTATGTGGGGATATGATTTGAATTTGTACTCACGTGGAAACAGTCTGCCTTCTGTCAAGGAAAGTCCAATAAATCAAAGGTTTCAGCAATTTTGGGAGAAAAATAGATGTGTATTTCTGTTTCCTAAGAGTGGCTATTAGGAAATTGATTTACCTAGGGGGATAAAGGTTTGATAGTTAAAAATTATCTTTTAGCGTAAGGTTATTGTTTAGCGAAAGCAGAAAAATGAAAATAAATGTGAAAAGTCTATTCTATATGAAAATAATATTGGCGCATGGATAGACATAATGTAGGAAGTGTTAGGAAAAGTGCGTAAATTCAAAGGTGGCAGTCATTATGATTGCCGCCTTTGAATTTGTTTAAAATAATAATTTTATTATTTTAGCAATAGGGTGGGTATAGGTTTTTGGCATTCTCTACTAATGTATGGTGTTAAGACACAAAACTTGGCTATCCCACTAACTCGTAAAACCCGCATAAACTCGGCATTTGTGCCACTACATTTCGCTAAAATTTACATTCTAAAACTGTGCTTAGACGAGGAAATTATTCCCCGTTGTCGTTTCCCTTGTTCAAGGGGGTTTTTCAGAAAATGTATAAATTGGCAAAAGAAGCAATAATTCAGCATAAGTCAATCTTATGGCAAAAGCATAATAAATTAGCAAAAGGAGAAGAAGCCTATGGCATATAAAGAATATAGAGAAATGAAGGTTTATGAATCAAGTGGATATCAGTACAAGCGGACACCAAGCATTGTCCTTAAGGGAAAATGGTTCTCAGAACTTGGGTTTGATATTGGAGAGCAGATTGAGGTGAAGTGTGAGGACGGACGGTTGATTATAACAAAAGCGAATGAAATCTGGAGTGCAGAAGCATAATGAAGTGCCTTGACCGACTTGGTTAAAGCTGCTAGAATTATTAATAATTATGTGTACTAAGGAAGTGATGAAGTGGCAAGGGGAAAAGTGATTAGCGTATACCTTATAGATGGTGTAGCTAATGGAAAGATAAAAGCAACAATAACCAATTGGAATGGGATTGCTTATAAAATCCCAAGAGGACTCTTGGATGAATGCAAAGAACTGGAAGCATTTAAACAGAGCGGGGTTTACTTCCTTTTTGGCAACAATATGGTGTATGTGGGTCAAGCAGAGGTTAGAAAAAATGGAAAAGGTATACATCAAAGGATACTTGACCATGAAAACGATAAATACAAAGACTGCTGGGATGAGGTTGTAATTTTTACTAGAAAAGACAATTCATTGGGGCGGACAGACATTTCTTATTTAGAAAATCGTTTTTATAATAAAGCTCTCGAAGCCGGAAGATTCCATGTGCAAAATGGCAATGAACCTACTATCGGGACAGTTACAGAAGAAAAGGAAAGTGAGTTAGAAGAGTACATAGATCAGGCTGAATTGGTGTTAGGTGCATTGGGATACAAGGTTTTTGAACCAAGAATCATACCGGAGCCTGTTGGGGGAAATAGCTCAGAAGAAATGACCGAAAGTAAAAAAATTCCTGATTTGCCTGAAGGCATTATCGGGGTGGGTGATTTTATATTACAATCGATGAAAAATTTGGAAGCTTCAGGATATATTTTTCTGATGAGCAAATGCAGATTTTATTGAACCCATCAGAATGTAATAAAAAAGAACTTTTCAATTTACAGAATTCGAATGTGGCTTTCTTCAAATTATATAATCCAGCTGAAGAAAAGCCACATTATCTTAACGGTATGCAGAGATATTACACCCAAAAAAAAGTCGTACTTACATTCGGAAAATATAAGGTTTTGCTGACAAAAGAATGGTATGATAAATATAATCATCGTGAGTTATTTAAAGAATGGTATATGTCTTTAAAAAATCAATAGAATAATGGGCAGTGCTTTTGGCACTGCCCGTTTTCATATTAAAAATTAAGCATTAACTGCATTTGAGAGGCGATTTGAGAGAAATTTGTACAAGAAATTAATTTATCAACAGCCCATACAGGTCCGAGCATTGGCGATACAATAGAACCCACTAAACCAGTGTTTAACGCTTCTGTATCAGCACTTCCATCTGCAGAAGTATTACACCCCTGAAAACAAAAGAAACCATACAAAGAAAAACAATGGAGAAGTGCAGAGTTATTACATTTCGGAAAATCACGAACCTATCGTATCGCCGGAAGTATGGGAAAGGGTGCAGGAGGTAAGGGAGCAGAGAAAGCGTGACAGGAACATTGGGCAGGACAACACAATGAAGTTCCAGAACCGCTACCCCTTAAGTGGAATGCTGATTTGCCCTTATTGCGGAAAAACGCTCCGGCGCAGACAGGTTTATAAAAAGAAAATCCAGTGGCTCTGCAGTACCTACATCGAAAAGAGTGTCAAGGCATGTAAGGGGATAAGGATTGATGATACCGAATTGCAGGGATTGAGCATTACGGAACAGACAGTAGTGGAGGAGGTGATTCAGAATGGCAAGAAGCATTACTGTTATACCAGCAAAGCAGATTTCGACTGCGGAATCAGGAACAGCACAGTCAGTGCAGAAATTGAAGATGGCGGCGTACTGCCGAGTGTCAACCGACCAAGAAGAACAGTTATTAAGCTATGAGAATCAGGTCAATTATTACACAAATTATATTAGCGAAAATCCTCTTTATGAATATGCAGGGACTTATGCGGATGAAGGAATTTCGGGAACCAATACCAAAAAGAGAGATGAATTCAACCGCATGATTGCTGATTGCAGGGCGGGGAAAATAGACATGATTATTACTAAGTCCATTTCCCGATTTGCAAGAAATACGCTGGATTGCTTGAATTATGTGCGAGAGTTGAAAGATTTGGGGATAGGGATTATTTTTGAAAAGGAAAATATCAATACCCTCGATGCAAAGGGAGAAGTGCTGCTTACCATTCTTTCCTCACTGGCACAGGACGAGAGCCGATTCATTTCAGAGAACTGCACATGGGGAATCCGCAGAAGGTTTGAGACAGGAAAACATAAAATGAGTACAAAGCGTTTTCTTGGCTACGATACGGATGAAACGGGGAAGCTGGTAATCAACAGGACACAGGAGCCGATTGTAATTCGGTTGTATCAGGAATTCCTGGACGGAAAAACAACCGATTACATCAAGAGGATTTTTGAACGGGAAGGTGTGAAAAACTGGGATGGCGGTACGAAGTGGCAGTCCACAACCTTAATGAGTATGTTGGAAAATGAAAAATACAAGGGTGATGCCTTGTTGCAGAAAAGTTATACGGTGGATTTCCTCACCAAGAAACGTACACAGAACAAAGGGGAAATCCAGATGTTTTATGTGGAGGATGACCATGATGCCATCATTTCAAAGCGGATATGGGAATGTGTACAGCTTGAAATAAAACGCAGGAAAAAGTATCTGGAGGAGCATGGGACAAACTCCTATTCCCACCTGTCGGAAAGCAATCCATTTGCATCCAAGATAATTTGCGGAGACTGTAATAAGGTGTTTGCACGGAAAGGCTGGCGGAGCAGCACGGGCGTTGACCGTAAGGTATGGCAATGCAGTGAACGCTACAAGGTCAAAGGAGTCATGGGATGCGCCAACCGCCACGTAGAGGAAAAAACGCTGATAAAGGCTTATCTGATGGCTTGGAACGCACTGGTGGAGAACAGAGAGGATTTCATGGAGCAGTGGACGGAGCAGCTTCAGAGCGAGAACCTATTGGAAGGTTATCGAGCAGAGAAGTTCATGGAATACACCAATGAGGCAGAGCCTTTGACGGAGATGGATACGGACTTTATGCTGAAAACGTTGGACCACATCAAAGTTTTTGAGGATGGGACGCTGCTAATGGTGTTCTTGAATGGAACGAGGATTGAATGTAAAAATGAAGAGGAGTAAGAAAAGATGCCGATTGGGAGCGATTCCCGATCGGCTTTTTTTCTTGCTCTTTTGCAGATAGTAAAAAGTAGATGGATGTGGTAGAATAAATCCAAATAAAATATAAAGTCGAGGCAAAATATGACAGAAGAAGAAAATAAGATTTGTAGGAAGATACATGTACATTTAATAGATATCCTTGGAAAAAGTATTGAACCAGATATTTTTGTGCAGACATCAATTACACAGTTGGAAAATATTATTTTAATAGATTGTTAGATGTAGATAATGCAAGAGATGCCCTTGTAAAAGCAGTTATTCGTACAATAGCACCAAGGAATTTAAAATTTGACAGTATGGATGATTATTATTTGGGATGCTGTAAAATTCTAGAAATTGAAAAACTTCCAAAAGAGCAGTAAGATGAAATGTCAGATTAGTTGCTGAACTATTGAAATTTTTAGCGTTATATGATAAAATATAGCAAAATTAACTGACAACCATATTCTGAAACAATCAGAATGAGCAATCGAGGAAATTGCTCTGTCAACTTTTGGACCTAATAAAACATTTGTAGGGACGAAATTTGGCAGAGCTTTGTTTATTTAATAGAAAAATTTATTTGTGTTAGAAGGAAGTTGATATTATGATTCCATATCCTTTAGAAGAAGATTATATAAAGGAAAAGTGTGTTTTGTTTGTAGGTGCGGGAATTTCTTCACGTATAAAACGGGCTGACAGTACAAGTGTTCCAAATTGGAATGAGTTTGTAAAACAACTCGTTGAATATGCATATAGACGAGATTATTTTGATGCTACAGAAAAACAAATTTTATTAGAAATGCTTAAAGATAATAAATCTATCTCTGTGGCACAAATAGTAATTGATGAATTGAAAAAAACAGAATTTCAGTCGTTCCTGTCTGAGATGTTTCATGGATTAGAACCAAATGACCCGATTTACCCTCTTCTTTGTAAAATGAATTTTCGGGCAATTGTAACAACTAATTTTGATACTTTGATTGAAGATGCATTTCAACGATATGCACCTAAAAAGATTAAAGCTTGGACTCAAAATGATATTAGTGAAAATTTATGTCAGATTGAAGATAAGTTTTTATTAAAATTACATGGAACATATGAACGTCAGGCAACAATTGTATTAGGGCTTCAGGGATATTTGGAGTGTATATATAAAAATCAAGTAATGCAAGAATTGATGGAGTCTTTGTTATTGACAAACACATTTCTTTTTATTGGATATAGCATGTCAGATCCAGATATGAATGAATTGATTGATTATATAAACGCTATAAGTAGTGGAAATAATAGAAATCATTATATGGCAGTGGAGAAGGGGAAGTTTTCAAATCTTGAGAGGAAATATTTACGTAAACATAAAAATATTACTATTATAGAGTATGAAAATAAAACTGGTTCTCATGAGGGGATTCTGGATTTGTTAGAAGAACTAAAAAAAAAGAAAAGCCCATAAGTGAATCGCATATTATTGCTCCGGTTTATGCTAACTTAGAATTAACCATTGCTGCTATTAATGTTAATTTGCAAAGGGATTATTTAACGTATGCAAGTTATGAAAAACTAATCAAAATATATGAATTTCATATTAGTAAGTATGAAGTTCAAACAGAAAATTATTATTCATTTGAAATGGCAAAATTATATAAACAGGTTGCTTATTTAATAATTAATACCGGTAATATTGAAAAATTTAAAGAGGCAGAATCATATCTTGAGAAAGCAATTAATATTGTTGAAAATCTATTTTATACGTCTCAAGACTACGTTGAATTGTATTGTGGAATATACTACTTGTATTCCATTGTGTTTGAGCATAGAGGGAATATTGAAAAGGCATATAGGATATGTGTTGACGCTATACATGATATTTCTAAAAAGAAATATATTTTCAATAGTTCAGATACATTAACAAGACAGTTATATTTATTAACAAAAGATAAGGATATCATAATCGATATCAATAAGACATCTACAACTACAGACTTATTTGAAATGTTTCAGAATAAAAGACGGCTGTTTCAATTTTATCTTCAGATGAATGATAGTAAAAATGCAACAGAACTTCAAAAGGAATTGGAAACTATTATTCGACTTCTTGGTAAAAAATTAGATAAAATATATGTTGGAATGTATTATAAGGATATGGCAAAATATTATTTTTTGACAAAGGAGTATGATTTAAGTAAGTCATATTTTAAACGAGCTATGAGTCTTTTCAATAGTTTTAAATTTGAAGGTCAAAAAAAAATGCTTCTTTTAGATAATGAGCAATATAGGTATGAAATTATTGATACTTAAGGGGTGGAGTCTGTGAAAAATACAATAGTTATACATCAACCCAATTTTCTTCCAAGAATGAAAGTGTTTATTAAAATTGCTATTTCAGATATATGGGTGATTTATGATAATGTTCAATATGTGAGACGAGAGTGGCAGAATAGGGTTTTCCTTAGAGATTCAGAACAACGTCCTGTTTTGTTTACTGCTCCGATAGAAAAAGCTGATTATTTTGAAAAAATAAATAATATCAAGTTGAAAGATACACGTTCCTTAAATGAGCATTTGTATAAGCATTTTCAGTGTAACTATTCAAAAGCACCATATAATAAGTGGGTATTAGATTATCTAGAACTTTTAAGAAAGGAAACATACAATATATTTGATTTAGCTTCATATAATGTTAGTTGCATGAATATTGCCTTTGATCTTTTAGGATTTAAACCGGAAGAAAAATATTCATCAAGAATGGGGATTGATTCTACTGACCGTAATGGAAAACTAATTGAGTTATGTATTAAGAGTAATTGTACTAATTATGTATGTGGCTCTGGGGGGAAAACGTATATCGATGAAGATGTATTTAAACAAGCAGGGATTAATATAATATATTACGATTATTCCAAAATTATTCAAGGAGATACATATGGTTTGAAAGATTATCGCAATAACTCTTTTTTGGATTTCATTGCGTATAATGGGCCTGACGCATTGTATGATCTTATTATTGAAGAGAAAAAAGAGCAAAAAAAACAATATATGTAAGGAGGTTTTTATCATGGAAAGATTAGCTTATGATAATTTAAAAATAATATGGGAATATATGCATATGAATATGGAATTATGTAATGTTGATTGCATAATTGGATTTGGTAACTATAATGATGATATTGCTTTAAGAGCAGCTGAATTGTACAAAAAAGGATATTCCTCAAAAATTCTTTTTTCTGGTGGCTTGGGAAGAAATACGAATGATCTTTGGACTCGAAGTGAAGCAGAACGATTTGCTGACATCGCAGTAGGCGAGGGTGTGCCAAGAGAGGATATAATAATCGAAAATCAATCTACTAATACAGCAGAGAATATTATTTTTACACAAGAAAAACTTGCTAGCCTTAATATGAATGTTACGAAGATTTTAGGGGTTCATCAGCCCTTTATGGAAAGAAGAATATTTGCTGCATTAAAAGTGTACTGGCCAGATATTGATGCAATTATTACTTCTCCACAATTAACAATTAATGAATATATAACAAATTCAGTTAAACAGGGCTTAGATGAAAAGACAGTAATAGATGTAATTGTTGGGGATTTCCAGAGAATAGATGTTTATGCCAAAAGAGGCTATCAAATTCCACAATATATACCAGGGGAAGTAAATGAAGCGTTCAAAGTAATGGTTGAACTTGGCTATACTAGTCAGTTAATATAGGACAAAATAGTATTTAGACGGGGTAAATTTTACCCCGTTTGGTATGTATATACATTCTCGCAAAAGGTGACAGTTTCGCTATTTAGTATAAGAAGTAACTTTCACCGCATATAGAGACAATAGTTGCACTACATCGGGCAGATTTGTAAAAATCCTTGATTTGCGCGAAGGCAACGAGGAGAGTTCCGAAGAAACAACTGGCTGCAAAGCCAGTGTTTATGAGGAATTTGACGACTGCCCGAGAGTCGGGAAGTTTGTAAAACTTTTCGACTTCCGGCACTTTGAGAGGTTTTTCAGGTTTGACCAGAGTGACCGAAAAACATACAAAAAAGCAATTTCTGATGGTGTGAATGTCTCAGTCGTATTGTACTGCGGCTTCGGAAACACATCTAGGTAGGAACAAATCGTTCAGAGCCAACCTCGAAAACACGATGTGTTTCCTCGGTGAGGCGTATCCGCCAAATAGATTTCCAGACAAAAGTGTTTGTTCATGCAAGCTTGACTCGCACTTTTGCAGGAAATTTGCTTGGCTCTGAACAATATCATATCATTCAACTAAATAACAGAAGCGTGAAAGACCGTTCATTTTCAAGAAAAATTGAAAGTGAGCGGTCTTTCTTTATATCTGAAGTTCATTATATCAGATGGACTTCAGGGAAGATGAATTCGATGTATTCGAGAAAGGCGATTTTATGGAGACGATACGGAATGTGGAGATAAATCAGTTGCATGATTTTAAGAATCATCCGTTTAAGGTAGAGGTAAATACGGAATTATGTGAGCTGATGAAAAGTATTGAGAAAGAAGGTGTGCTTGTGTCACTTCTGGTAAGGACGGAACAAAGAGAGGTCAGTAATGTAAAATGCCGTTAAAAAGGGACGGCATATAGTAAATAATCGGGGTTTTAGGGGAAAATCCCCCTAACTAGATTGCATCAGGGCAGAGATGTCTCTGATGTGTATCTAGCAGTCCCCACTATGACTTTTAAAGGCGTGCATTTGGTATTATATATAAAAGCCTAAGCGATAAGAACTGATAAATTATCGGAAGTTCTATTCATACACATATGTCTGAAAAAGAGTGTCTTTTACAACATGCTGGCACGTCGACTCATTCTTTTATACATATGGTCCTGGCAGGAGATTCTTAAAAGCAGATACAGGACAAACGAGAATGTATCTGAAACAGAAAGAATTAAGTTTGCAAGAAAATATGCTTTCAGCAGTATGTGCAAATGCGGTTTCTGTGGTACGAATCTGACAAGACGATCCCATCATCACGACACACAGCATAAAAAGCCTGTGTGGAAGGGAAGTGCAGAACAACAACCAACAAAGGGATAGAGAATTGTCCACACAGCAAGGCGATAGATGAGGTAATCATTGAAAATGCATTTGTGGAGATGTTTGGGCTTCTTGCGAAAAATTTTGATGATGTGCTTGAATCAGTTCTCTCTTCGATAGAAGAAACACTTTCAAAAGACGACAGCACCGAGAAGTTAAAACACATTGAAAAGGATATAGCCAGTCTTGAGAAGAAAAGAAAGAAATTGACCGATATGTATCTCGATGATAAACTTACTAAAGAAGCTTATGATGATAAATACAGTGAGCTCAGCAAGAAGCTGGACAAATGTGAGGAAGAGAAAGCAATATTTGCTGACTGTGCATTATCACAGAAAAACATTGCAGGTAAGATGAAGACTATCAGAGCAAAGCTGAAGGATGCAGATGTTCTTGACCAATTTGACAGAGTGGTATTTGAAAGCCTGGTCGAGAAGGTTATAGTTGGAGAGCAGGCATAGGATGGCACAGTTGATCCATATAAGCTGACCTTCGTATTAAAGGGTATGGATGAAAGAAGCATACCGGATGCGAGAGACAGATATATGAATCTTCATAAAGCAGTTTAGTCGATTAAAAATTGAGGTGACAAGATGAAAGACAACAAGCGTGAAATTAGCATTGTTCGTTCTTCAGCAGCAGAATATCTTACATTTATAACTGCAACTTGAGAAGGAGATGTTAATGCTATATATTCTGATGAAAATGTATGGCTTACCCAGAAAATGATGGGGTATTATATAATGTTGGGACAAATACGATTAATTATCATTTTAAAAAAAAATATTTACGGATAGAGAAGTAGATGAGAATTCAGGTATTCGAAAATTTCGAATAACTGCCGCTGATGGGAAAACATATAATACCAATCATTATAATCTGAGTGCAATCATTGCGGTAGGGAATAAAGTGGATTCTCCGAGAGCTATCCAGTTCAGAAAGTGGGCAATTCATGGAGAAACTGCTGCAGAAACAATTTATCGCAGGGCAGATAGTGAAAAGGAAAATATGGGGCTGACAACATGGAAGGATGCTCCGGATGGTAAAATTCAAAGATTTGATGTGGTTATTGCGAAGAACTATCTGACAAAAGAAGAGTTATCTTCAATGGCAAGAATAGTCAATGCATACCTGGATTTAGCAGAGCTGAGGGCAGAGGAAGAAGTTCCGATGACTATGGAAGACTGGGCTGAACAGTTTGAAGGGATTTTAAGACTGAGTAAGAAAGAAATATTAACAAATGCAGGTAGCATATCTGCAAAGATAGCAGAAGAACCTGCACTTACAGAGTTTGAAAAATATAGAGTAAAACAGGATAAGCTGTATCAAAGTGATTTTGACAAAATTCTGATAGGAGAAGTTGATGGCAATGAAGTAGATTATATTGACGATAACGTAAACAACAATGAGGAGCTTTAAAATGAGCAATAATCACGACTTGTTGAATGATAATGATATGTATTTTTTTTTCGGATTACGAGACAGATGATATGTGTTTCAATAACGATATCGCCGTATGTGGCTGAGCATAATGATGGGATGAAGGTATCTAATCTGTATATTGCACAGATAAAGCAGAAGCAGGGAATTATAGAAAGAGAGAACTATAATAAGCCAAAATCTGAGAATGGCGGACAGCCGGAATGCCCAAAAGAAAAAGAAATAGCGATTGAAGATGCGTTGAAGTATTTTCAGATGATATAGGAGTACAAATGCTATTGATAGGACATCAACCATAGAGGGTTGGTGTCTTTTTTTGAGAAATCTAAAACATAGACTATCTTTTTTATGTAGTCAGTTGTTATACATATTAGAATGGAATAAACGTTTATACATTACTGAAATGGGAAAGGAGGGCAACTTGAATGATTTTCTTTTGATCCTACAAATGAAACAGGGCAATGAAAAGGCTTTTGATAAATTTGTACGGAAATATTATGCAGAAATTCTGTCTTATTGCAGGTATCACTGTCTGGATCAGGCAGAAGCAGAAGATCTCACACAGGAAACCTTTCTTCGATTCATGGAAAATATTACATTTTATCAGCATATTGGGAAAGCAAAGAATTATCTGTATGTGATAGCAGGTAATTTATGTAAGAACTACGCAAAGAAATGGAAGGCAGAGAGTTTAGAGCAGGAAATATTGGAAAGAGTGCCGGTTTCGGATGGCGGTATCCTAAGGAAAGAAAAACGAATGGATGTGGAACAGGCACTTGGCAGGTTAACCCCAGAGTTAAGAGAAGTGATACTGTTAATTTATTTCGGAGACTGTAAGCTAAAAGAGGTAGCTGATATCTTACAAATTGGCTTGCCGCTAGTTAAGTACCGACATAAAAGGGCAAAAGAAGAATTAAAAAAACTTTTGGGAGAGGAGGACTCTGATGAATTTGGAAAAGATGATGCAAAACTATAAAACAGAAGCAAAAGTTATTCCAAGAGAAGAAAAGATTCTGGAAACGATTCAAAAATCTAAGGAAATTATGATGGAAGTTCAGTCTGAACATAAGATGAGCTATGGAGAGTTTTTATTTTCTCAATTTCGGCTGATCCGAAAGAGATGGTGGATGTTGCAGGCAGCATTACTGATAGTGACATTTTTTCTCATGAATTATCTGGATGATAGCGAATATTTGATGAGAACAATAGGAACTTCCTCTGTCCTTTTTATCGTTATGATCATTCCAGAATTTTGGAGAAACAAAGAAAGTGATTCCTTACAGATTGAGGCAACGTGCCTATACTCCCTCAGACAGATCTATTCCGCACGAGTATTTTTGATAGGAGTGGCGGATGTATTTATGATAACGCTATTTATGCTCGTTTGCTGTGTGGGTATGAGAATGCATTTTATGGATATTTTGGTGCAGTTTTTGTTCCCAATGGTTGTTGCTGCCGGAATCTGCTTTGCAATGTTAAACAGCAGAGCTTTGAATGAAGCAGCATCCATGTTTGGTTGCTTTTTGTGGAGCGTGATCTGGTGGGTGGTTACAATGAATGATTTTATTTATACTAAGATTACATTTCCTGTATGGAGTATCTTATTTGGATTAGCAAGCTGTTTCCTGATTGGTGCTGTGTATAAGGTGGTACATGACTGCAATCGCTTATGTTGGACGATGGAGGGAAATCTATATGAAACTACAAATGGTTAATGTTACAAGAAAGTTTGGTAACTTTCGGGCAGTAGAGAACTTAAACCTGACGATAGAGAATGGAGTATATGGACTTTTAGGTGTGAATGGTGCAGGAAAGACAACGCTTATGCGAATGATCTGTATGTACCCTTTTGCCACCTACAAGTGGACGGATTCTGTGCGATGGAAAGGATATTTTCAAAATGGATGGAGAATATCGTAATCTGCTTGGATACTTACCACAGGAGTTCGGATTCTATCCGGATTTCACAGTAAAAGACTATTTACTGTATATTGCCAGCTTAAAGGGGATTCGACCTATGGTTGCTGGCAAACGGGTAAAGGAATTGCTTGCACAGGTTGGACTTACAAAGTCAGCAAATAAAAAGATGAGGAAGCTGTCAGGCGGAATGAAACGTAGAGCAGGAATTGCCCAGGCAATGCTAAACAATCCCCAAATTCTTATTCTGGATGAGCCTACGGCTGGACTTGATCCAACAGAAAGGGTGCGTTTTCGGAATCTGATTAGTGAGCTGTCAGAGGATAGAATCGTTATTTTATCGACGCATATTGTTTCAGATGTAGAGTATATTGCCAATGAAATCTGGCTGATGAAGGACGGACAAATCATGCAGCAGGGAAATCTTGATCAGACACTTGCTTCTATGCAGGAAAAGGTATATGCGTGTGAAGTATCACAGGCAGATGCAACGAAGATGATGAAAAAATTTAAGGTGTCTAATATGAAAGCGGAAAGTGGAATGGTGAACCTTCGTATTATTGCCAGTGAGCCACCAATTGCTGGAGCATCTGTGGTGGAGCCGACATTGGAGGACGTGTTCTTATATTATTTCGGTGAAAAGGGCGGTGAGATGGAATGATTAGATATGAAATTAAGAAAATCTTTTCTAAGAGCATCAGTAAAGTATCATTGGTCGTGTTGTTATTTTCACTTTTGATATCCTGCTATTTTGCAATCACAAATGTCAGTTTTTTGGATGAGCAGGGCAAATCTCATACAGGAATCGAAGCGGCAAAGAGTCTGCGGGAAGAAAAGCAGAAGTGGGAAGGTATTCTGGACGAAACAGCATTACAAGATGTCATGGATGAATATAAAAAGATCAGTGAAGAATATCCAATTCGCCCTGGAGATGATTCTACTAACTTATTACATGATTCCAAGGTACAAGGGTTTTCGGAAATCAAGGACATGATTAATATGGGATTCTGCGAATTTAGAGATTTTAATTATTATCGCATTGATTCATTATCGAAAGAAGAAGTGGGACGGATCTATGAGAATCGTGGAAAGAGTTTGGAAAAATGGTTGAATTCCGAAGATGCCAATGGTTTATTCGATGAAGACGAGAAAGCATTTTTGATAGAGCAGTACAGTAAGATGAAAGCACCTTTATACTATGAGGACTATGATGGCTGGAAATCAGTACTGAGTTACGCTCAGACGATTATTATGCTCATTATGCTTGTGTCAGCATTCTTGGTGTCAGGTATCTTTTCCCATGAATTTAGTTGGAAATCAGATTCCATATTTTTCTCAACAAAATTAGGAAGGAACAAGGGTACAAGATCTAAGATCATAGCAGGATTTATCGTGGTATCAGCTATCTACTTTATTGTAATATCGCTGTATTCACTTGTGGTATTGGGATGTCTTGGCTTCGGTGGTGGAGAAGTCATGATACAGACAGGCTTCTGGCATTGGAAATCCTTTTACAATATCACCTATATGCAGTTGTATTTGCTCACGGTAGTTGCCGGATATATTGGAACAGTATTTTGCCTGTTTCTGTCTATGCTTGTGTCAGCAAAGACGCATACAGCAGTTGTTGCAGTGACAATACCTTTTGCAATCCTGTTTTTACCGCTGTTCGTATCAAATTTCGACTTCTTATCGGGAATATTAGGTGTGTTCCCAGACCGCTTGCTGCAGATCAATGAGATTATCAATAGATTTGATTTATATCATATAGGCGGTAAGATTGTCGGCTCGATACCAATCATGCTGGTCATTTATCCAATCCTATGTGTTTTGATGGTGCCACTCATGTATCATGTTTATCATAAAACGGAGATTAAGTAGATGAAAAGGAAAAAGAGTTTAAAATAACCGACGTAATTAAGGAAATCTCTCATTTTCTTTTTCTGGCGGAAACTGACATATTATTTCATTAGAATAATCTGGTTATGACACGGCAGAGGAAGAATATTTCCAGCTTTTTATTTGATGCTGGAAGTGCGGAAGTGTTCTGCACGATACTGCATTGGTGTTTTACCGGTTTTTTCCCGGAAAACAGATGTGAAATAACTTTGACTGGAAAATGCCAGGGTAGTAGAAATTACAGAGATCGCATAATCGGAATGGCAAAGCATATTCTGAGCGGTCTCTATTTTTTTATTCTGTATATAGGAACTGACAGAAATTCCCATCTCTTTTGCGAACAGATGACTTAAATAACCGGGAGATATGCCAGCATGAGCGGCGAGTACCGGGACAGTAATACGATTATGTAAATGATCATAGATATATTCCAGACACTGGGCAACCGGACGGGAGCAGGCATGATTTCTATGCAATTTTTCCATACGAGTAGTGTAATCCAGACACATCTGCGGGTGCAGGGCGGAAATTTCTTTTTTTGATTTCATTTGATCCGCCTTATGAATGTAGTAGTCGCTGAGATCATATGCCTCTGTGACTTCCATACCTCCTTCAATGCAGTATCTTGCCAGCATGGCAGCAGTAATGGTAAAGTGGTATTTCAGATTTTGCAGAGGAGAATCCGAGAGGACACCCAGACCTTTCTTTTCCTGAAAAGATTCATGACACAATTCTTTTACTTTTTCAGTATTTCCCTGCCTGACATAGCTGTAGAATTCTGGTTCTGGATCATAAGGGGCGCGATAAGTTTCTAATTCTCTGCGGACATATTGTTGATAGAGAAGTTCCTGAGGAATGTTCATATGGATACCTTTCTGAAATTATTACCGTATTTTTCAAAACCGCTATGTGATTCTTTCACTTGTGGAGTGAAGATAGTGGCACGTTGGTAGTTATAAATAATATAGCATAAAAATGATAAAAATAACATAGAAACGATATATGAATTTTGTTTTAAATTATATGATGGAAAAAAGAAGAACTGCAGGGTTATAAATTTCCCGTTGCGAAGAATCAGGAGGGCGAGAGCATGAAATTAGAGAGAGGTATCAATTTAGGTGGCTATTTATCTCAGTGTGTGCATAGCACAGAACATTACGATGCATTTATTCAGGAGGAAGACATTCGTAAGATTGCTTCCATGGGATTTGACCATGTACGTCTGGCAATTGATTATGAAGTGCTGGAAGATGAATATGGCGAAACCAGAGAAGAGGGGTTTGCCTATGTGACCAGAGTGGTGGAATGGTGTAAACGGCAGGGATTGAACATTGTACTGGATCTGCATAAAGCGTATGGCTACGATTTTAATAATGCCGGAGATAAGAAAAAGAATATTCTGTTTACAAATAAAATGGTGCAGAAGCGTTTTGTAAATCTGTGGATCAAGATCGCAGAGCATTATGCAAACGAGACTCATGTTGCGTTTGAACTGCTGAATGAAGTGGTGGAGCAGGAAAATGCAGAAGCGTGGAATCTGCTCATTGTGGAGACGGTGAACGCTATTCGTCGAATAGCCAGAGACACTATTATTATATACGGCGGAATTCAATGGAATAGTGTGAAGACATTGAAACTGTTAGAGAAGCCCAAGGATGAAAATATATTGTTCACGTTCCATTTCTATGAGCCGTTGCTGTTTACCCATCAGAAAGCACATTGGGTATCGACCATTAGCCAAACAGAAGATATCTATTATCCGGAAGCAATGGACTATTATCGTACAAAGTCGCTGCCCATCGGATATCAGGGAGAAGTAGTCTGTAAGGCACAGTCACAGACCATGGGAACAGAATTTATCACGGAAATGGTCATGGAAGCGGTTACTGCTGCAAAAAATGCCGGAGTGATATTGTACTGTGGAGAATTCGGTGTTATTGATCAGGCTCCTGTAGAAGATACCCTGCGCTGGTTCACGGATGTGGATACCGTATTTCGACAGTTCGATATCGGCTGTGCTGTCTGGACTTATAAGGAGATGGATTTCGGACTTATTGGGGAACATTATGCACCGATTCGCGAACAATTGCTGAAGCTTTGGAACCGGAAGAAGGTGGAAAGTTAGTGAAGAATTTGGTAATTACATCTAACACACCCAAACCTTTTTTATAATGATCAGGATATTTTAATCATTCATGCCCTTTGTCATATAGTTTTTGTATATTTTTTGGAAGTTTATCAGGTAACATAGCATTTATAGCATCTTCGTTATCATCTTTCATTGCTGTTTCATAATACCAGCATTTGAATTTTAAGAGGGAAAGAGTTTTTTGAAGTTCCAGGATTTCAGTTTCAACAGCCGATTTTCTGGTTTCAAATAATTCTTTCCTTTTTTCATAGCTGGAGCTGCCATCAGATACCCAGATAAAATAGGAATCATTGGAATCTGCGGCTGGGGGAGGAATGGCTCTTAACGCTGCTGCATTGAATTGCCTATTAAAGTGTTTGAATGTGTTTTGAGGTTAAACCATCACACTTTGAACTGGTTATCATTTAGTGTTTTTGATTAATATATTCAAGCACAGTTAAACGTAGCTTTTCAACATATTCTCTGCTTAATTTTTTATCCCTATTATTCATGTCGGTCTGACCAAATAGCATGTTAGTGATTGTTGTAAGTAATTGTACGTCTGATATATTAGTAATATTAACATTTTCCGAGGTTTTCATAATTCCTGATTTAAATACACATCCACGATATAGATGCTTCTCCAGGAGATTTTCGCTATCTATAGCAATCATGGATCTGGATAATGCAGTCAAAGCTCTTGAAGGAATAACCTCAGAATCTGATAATAGTTGTACTGATATAATTCATTTGAGCTGATGAAGGACAGATTAACATGCTTGGATATATACTGATAGTTATGCTTGTATACATTGGTATACAGATTATCTTATATGACAGAAGCTATAAGAAAGCTTGATAAAAATATGATGAAAATATGATAAAAATAGTGTAGAATAAACTATAAAGTATATAGTTAAAGGAAGTTGTATACATGGCTAAGTTTACAAGGAAAGCTATAATGAATAGTCTTTTAGAGCTGCTTAAGACAAAATCAATTGATAAGGTTACAGTTAAAGATATATGTGATGACTGTGAAATTAACAGAAATACTTTTTATTATAATTACAAGGATATATATGATGTATTAAACAGTATATTTACGCAGGCAATAGAGGAGAATCTAAGAGATGTAGCCGAAGGTGGTTCATTTTACGAGGAATACATAAAGGCGGCTTCGTTGTTAGTCCAGTATAGGGATGTTGTGATACATGTATACAATTCAAAGAACAGGGATATTGTAACGAATTATCTTGAAAGAGTGACAGCAGAGATTGTAAGAGGATATATTGCAAGAAAGAGTGAAGGACAGAATATATCAGACAAGGATCTTGAATTTATATCATATTTTTACAGTTATGCCATAATCGGAAGTACATATAAGTGGATAGAAAGTGGAATGAAGGCTGATTTTAAGCATTTTATAGGTAAGATAGCAGATTCAATAGATGCAACACTTCCGGTTATGATATCGAAGGCAGGCAAAGCGGATTGACGGAATGTATTGAATGACAATTGATTTATAAAAATTTAATATTCAGACAGATTAAGGAGAATGTACGAATTATGTACATTCTCCTTGTTTCGTCTATATGAATTAAAGCAGAAAAGTATTAATGTCTATATATCAGATGAAGCAATAAGGAGGGATGCTTATGAATGACATAAAGGGAATAAAGAATATGTACAGTGTGCTTACAGCCTGTCTTATTATTGTAGGACTGGTGCTGCTGGCGATACCTGGAATTGCATTAAATGCAGTATGCATAATATTTGGTATATATCTCATAATATATGGAGTTGTGAAGATAATAGGCTACTTCGCAAAGGATGTATATCAGCTTGCATTTCAGTTTGATCTGGCACTTGGCATAGTTGCCGCAATAGTAGGCATAGTATTTATATGTAAAACCTCAAGCATTGTACAGATACTTTCAACGTGTATAGGAATCGTGATGCTGATAGATGCCACGCTTAAGATACAGACATCACTTGATTCGAAAAGATTTGGAATAAGCAGCTGGTGGTTGATGTTAGTTATGGCAATTATGGTTGCGGCAGTTGGAATCATGCTTATACTTATGCCAGGTGAAACAACAAAGTTTATGATAAGACTTATTGGACTGAATCTGTGTCTTGACGGAGTATTGAATCTTATAATAGTGGTAAATACAGTTAAGACGGATAGAAAGCTACGTGGATAACGTAAAACTTTATATAATTATTTAAGATAAAATAGGAATGGTGATATATATGGGTACAATAACACATAAAGCAGGAAGAATTGCAGTCAGCAAGGTAACAGATGTTGTATTAAAAAATCTTGATAAGGACAGAGAAAAAGAGATACTAAAGCTTGTTGATTTTATAGAAAATTATATGGATGGTGAAAAGCTTGATGTTGATTTTAATAATATAAGAAAAAAGATAGAAGACAAGGATAGTTCAATTAATAAGTATATTAACAAGGCATTAGATGAAATTGATCCAGGCGTGTTAAAGACGATGGTTCTAAATCTTGGCTTTGAAGCATTTCTTAATGGAACAAAGACAATTAGAAAAATGAGAGAAAAATATGATTGTAATGTTCCATGGCTTATTCTTATGGATCCGACAAGTGCCTGTAATCTTCATTGTACAGGCTGCTGGGCAGCAGAATATGGCAACCGGTTAAACCTTACATATGAAGAAATGGATAGTGTTGTGACACAGGGCAAGGAGCTTGGAACATATCTTTATATGTTTACAGGTGGGGAACCGCTTGTAAGAAAGAGCGATATTATAAAGCTTTGTGAAAAGCATAATGATTGTGCATTTCTTTCATTTACTAATGGAACACTTGTTGATGAGGAATTCTGTCAGGAGATGAAAAGGGTTGGAAATCTATATCTTGCAATAAGTCTTGAAGGCTTTGAAGCCGTTAATGATTTAAGAAGAGGTGATGGCGTATATGGAAAGGTTATGAATGCCATGGACCTTTTAAAGAAGAATGGCCTTGTATTTGGAACTTCGATATGCTACACATCAAAGAATACAGAAACAGTTACAAGTGATGAATTTATCAGGCTTATGGTTGATAAGGGCTGCAGATATGCTATGTATTTCCATTATATGCCAGTAGGAAATGCTGCATCTGTTGAATTGTTACCAACACCTGAACAAAGAATATATATGAAGGACCGCATAAGACAGATAAGGAGTCTTACAACAGGTCAGGGACTTTTTACATTTGATTTTCAGAATGATGGAGAGTTTGTTGGCGGATGTATAGCAGGAGGAAGAAACTACTTCCATATCAATGCTAATGGTGATGCGGAGCCTTGCGTATTCATACACTATTCCGGAGCTAACATAAGAACCAATACATTGCTTGAAATACTGCATCAGCCATTATTTATGGCATATAGAAGAAATCAGCCGTTTAATAAGAATCATTTAAGACCTTGTCCGATGCTTGAGAATCCTGAGATTCTACAGAGGATGGTAAAGGAAACTGGTGCTAAGTCAACAGATTTAGAGTCACCAGAATCAGCAGAGCATCTTTGCAGCAAATGTGTTCCATATGCCAATAACTGGAAATCATATGCTGATAAGATATGGAGCGAGACTCCTAAGATAAAAAGAAGCTATGAGAATTATGAGAAACATTAATGATATGGATAATAATTCCTCATCGACTAAGAGGTTTATTAATTATAAATGTATTGCAGAGGAAAGGAGATTCATATGAGTAAAAAATCAATTGGAAGTAAAACTTTAAAGGTGGGTGCCTCACTACTTGCATTAGGTGCAGGTGTTGCAGCAGTTAATGCTAAAACTAAGAACAGTACAGAGAAAAAGAAGATAAGAGAAATACAGAAAAATGAACGTGAGGAATACAGAAATACTGAACGTGGGAAGTATGAAAAGAATAGTAAAGGAATATATTATTCTAATGGTAATTATGAAGCATTTGCAAGACCAGAGAAACCAGAGGGCGTTGATGATAAATCAGCTTACATTGTCGGCAGCGGACTTGCCTCTTTGGCAGCAGCCTGTTTTCTTGTAAGAGATGGACAGATGAAGGGAAGTCATATCCATATATTAGAGGCTATGGATATAGCTGGTGGTGCCTGTGATGGTATAAATGATCCTACAAGAGGATATGTTATGAGAGGCGGAAGAGAGATGGAGAATCACTTTGAATGCCTATGGGATCTGTTTAGAAGTATCCCATCACTTGAAAAGCCGGGTGCTTCTGTACTTGATGAATATTACTGGTTAAATAAGCATGATCCTAATTATTCTTTATGCAGGGCAACGGTTAACCAGGGTGAGGATGCACATACAGATGGTAAGTTTAATCTAAGCCAGAAGGGCTGTATGGAGATTATGAAGCTGTTCTTTACAAAGGATGAGGATCTTTATGATAAAAAGATTGAAGATTTCTTTGATGAAGAGGTATTTGATTCTGATTTCTGGCTTTACTGGAGAACAATGTTCGCATTTGAAAACTGGCACAGTGCACTTGAGATGAAGCTTTATATACAAAGATTTATTCATCATATAGGTGGACTTCCTGATTTCTCAGCTCTTAAGTTTACAAAGTATAATCAGTATGAATCACTTATACTTCCTATGCAGAAGTATCTTGAAGCAGCAGGTGTTAAGTTTAAGTTCAATACAAGAGTTGAAAACGTAGTATTTGAATTCAAGGATAATAAGAAGCTTGCAAAGAGGATAGAATGCAGCGTTAAGGGTAAACAGGAGACTATTGACCTTACAGAAAATGATCTTGTTTTTGTAACAAACGGAAGCTGCACAGAAAGTACTATATATGGAGATCATACACATGCACCAGTTGGTGATGCTGAGGTAAGAACTAGTGGCTGCTGGAGCCTTTGGAAGAATATCGCAAGACAGGATCCACAATTCGGACATCCAGAGAAATTCTGTGGTGATGTAGCTAAGTCAAACTGGGAATCAGCTACAGTTACAACTAGCAATGAACAGATTATTGACCAGATTAAGAAAATCTGTAAAAGAGATCCAAGAACAGGTAATGTTGTTACAGGCGGTATAGTAAGCTGCAAGGATTCAAGCTGGCTTCTTAGCTGGACTATAAACAGACAGGGACAGTTTAAGGAACAGAAGAAGGATGAAGTATGCGTATGGGTATACAGCTTATTTACGGATGTACCGGGTGATTATGTAAAGAAGCCTATGAAGGAATGTACAGGTGAAGAAATAACAGCAGAGTGGTTATATCATCTTGGTATTCCAGTAGAGAAGATAGATGAGCTGGCAAAGAATAGCTGTAATACAACTCCTACTATGATGCCATATATAACAGCATTCTTTATGCCAAGAAGAAAGGGCGACAGACCAGATGTTATTCCTGATGGCTGTGTCAACTTTGCTTTCCTTGGACAGTTTGCTGAAACACCAAGAGATACTATATTCACAACAGAGTATTCAGTCAGAACAGCTATGGAGGCTGTATATGGTCTTCTTGGTGTTGACAGAGGTGTTCCTGAGGTGTGGGGAAGTGTATATGATGTAAGAGATCTTCTTGATGCATCAGTTAAGCTTATGGATGGCAAATCACCACTTGAAATAGAGCTTCCAGGTGTACTTGATAACATCAAAAAACCACTTCTTAGAAAGATTAAGGGAACAGTTATAGAAAAAGTTCTTAAGGACCATAATGTTATAAAAGATTATATGAAGTATTAAGTTGTTGTTTAATTGAATATTAGTTGGTGACGAACGGACGACAAATATAAGCTACAGGCAGTCCTGCACACTATGTTCAATGCCAGAAGCTTCAATCGGCTGTCTCTAAGACTTTTCATATAGGTAGTTATAGGTGACGCTACCATTCGGACGCGCCGTCCGTGGCGCGGCCTCATTGCTTCGTACATCCATGTACGAAGCTAGCTGGGTAGCTAAGAAAAAGTCTAAGAGTCAGCACGATTGAACTTCAAGTGCATTTTACATAGTATGCAAGACTGCCTGTAGTTTATATTTGTCTGGCTGTGATATAATTTACTTACTGGTATTCAATTAAATCAAGGGTGGACGGAACATGGCGTAATTGTGCGCTTTACGCACAATTACGCCTTCATTTCATATTGAAATGAGGGAAAGTGACTCTATATGAGAAAATGCTAATCTAGGTCATATTTTGCTGCTGGATTTGCATAGATATTTTGACCCTATTGGCAAAATTGCTAGTCTAAGTCATATTTCGCTGCTTAATTAACATGGATATTTTGACCCTATTGGCAAAATTGCTAATCTGAGTCATATTTCGCTGCTTAATTAGCATGGATATTTTGACCCTGTTGACAAAATTGTCAATCTGGGTCACATTTCACAGCTTGATTAGCAAAAATATTATGACCCCATTTGTGAAAATGACAATCTGGGTCATATTCGCTGCAAGGAAATGGAAGAAAAATGTGACCCAGATTAGCTTTTTCGCATATTGTGTCACTTTTCTACTTCAATAAAGAATACATATTAGGATTTAGCGCTTTACGCACAATTCCGCCCCTGTTTCGTCCCACTTTATTTAATTGAATATTCAGTATTACATTATGCCGTAACACAGACAAATATAAGCTACAGGCAGT
>OMGH01000360.1_pt1 | contig 39126 bp, 40 predicted proteins | sample 1645841 | NCBI WGS metagenome assembly OMGH01 (sample SAMN00849584, study PRJEB25192) | human gut metagenome
AGGAAAAAGAGCTTGTGAGGAAGGTAACGGTTGTTGTGGCAGGAAGACTTTCCAACAACACAGTCGTACATTTCGCTGGAGACGCATCTCTGATCGGAAAGATCGTTGATGTCTCCTTGGACGAGGCAAAGGGATTCTACTATATGGGATCTCTTGTAAAATAAGATGAAACACATGTGACGCCCGGAGCCGAGTGCTTCGGGCGCTGTGGGCATGTTAAGGAATAGGAGAAAAGACGTGGGACAGATTTCACCAATGATGACACATTATCTCGAAACAAAAAAACAGTATCCGGACTGTATCCTTTTTTACCGGTTGGGTGATTTCTACGAGATGTTTTTTGAGGATGCCGAACTGGTGTCCAAAGAACTGGAACTGACGCTGACCGGAAAAAACTGCGGCATGGAGGAGCGCGCACCGATGTGCGGCATCCCGTACCATGCGGTGGAGGGATACTTAAATAAACTTGTGGCAAATGGACACAAGGTTGCCATCTGCGAGCAGGTGGAAGATCCGAAGCTGGCAAAGGGACTGGTCAGGCGCGAGGTCATCCGGATCGTGACGCCGGGAACGAACCTGGATATGCAGGCGCTGGACGAATCCAAGAACAATTATATTATGTGCATCGTGTATCTGGCAGACCGCTACGGCGTATCCATTGCGGACGTCTCAACCGGAGACTACTATGTCACCGAGGTGGATTCGGAGCGGAAGCTTTTCGATGAGATCACAAAATTTTCGCCATCTGAAATTATATGCAACGAAAGTTTTTATATGAGCGGTGTCGATATAGAAGATTTAAGGCATCGACTCAAGATTACAATTTATGCGCTGGAGACATGGTATTTTGGGGATGAGCTTGCAGAGACAACACTGCTTACACACTTTAAGGTAAAGAGTCTGGAGGCGCTGGGACTTGCCGATTATGACTGCGGCATGATTGCTGCGGGAGCACTGTTAAAGTATCTGTACGAGACACAGAAGAACGATCTCAACAACATTTCCGTGATTCATCCGTATTCCACCGGAAAATACATGATCATCGACAGCTCGACCAGAAGGAATCTGGAGCTTGTGGAAACGCTGCGCGAGAAGCAGAAACGCGGATCGCTCCTGTGGGTGCTTGACAAGACGAAGACGGCGATGGGTGCCAGACTGCTCCGCTCCTATGTGGAACAGCCGCTGATTGACAAGGCGGAGATCGAGAAGCGCCAGGATGCAATCTGTGAGCTGAATCAGCACGTGATTACCAGAGAGGAACTCCGGGAATACTTAAATCCGATCTACGATCTGGAGCGTCTGATTACGCGTGTTACATATCTGACCGCCAATCCCAGGGATCTCATTGCCTTCCGCAGTTCGATTGCCATGCTGCCGCCGATCAAGAGTCTTTTGGGCGATTTTCAGTGCGAGCTGCTGGGAGAAATCCGCGAGGACATGGATACGTTGGAGGAGCTCTGCGCACTGATCGACCGGGCTATCATGGAGGAACCGCCCATTTCGGTGCGGGACGGCGGTCTGATCAAGGACGGCTACAACGAGGATGTCGATAAATACCGCAAGGCGAAGACGGAAGGGAAGACCTGGCTGGCGGAACTGGAAGCCAAAGAGCGTGAAAAGACAGGCATCAAGAATTTAAAAATCAAATATAACAAGGTATTCGGCTATTATCTGGAAGTGACCAACTCCTACAAGGATCTGGTTCCGGATTATTTTATGCGCAAGCAGACGCTCGCCAACGCCGAGCGCTATATCACGCCGGAATTAAAAGAACTGGAGGACATGATTCTCGGCGCGGAGGACAAGCTTGTCACATTAGAGTACGATCTCTTCTGTGAGGTGCGGAGTACGATCGCTGCGGAGGTTGTGCGCATCCAGCGGACCGCCAAGGCGGTTGCCGGTCTGGATGTATTCGTGTCGCTCGCACTTGTCGCGGATCAGAATAATTACTGCCGTCCGAAAATCAACGAGAACGGCATCATTGACATCAAGGGCGGACGTCATCCGGTGGTCGAGAAGATGATCAACAACGATATGTTTATTGACAATGACACGTACCTCGACAACGGCAATCACCGCATCTCGATCATTACGGGACCGAACATGGCGGGAAAATCCACCTATATGCGCCAGACGGCGCTGATCGTTCTGATGGCGCAGCTTGGCAGCTATGTGCCTGCGGCATCCGCGAAGATCGGTATCGTGGACCGCATTTTCACACGTGTGGGAGCGTCGGATGATCTTGCCAGCGGGCAGAGTACGTTTATGGTGGAGATGAATGAGGTTGCCAATATTCTGCGCAACGCTACCTCCAACTCGCTGCTGATCTTGGATGAAATCGGGCGCGGCACAAGCACCTACGACGGGCTGAGCATTGCCTGGGCGGTGGTGGAGCATATCAGCAACCCGAAGCTCCTCGGTGCCAAGACGCTTTTTGCCACACATTATCATGAACTGACAGAGCTGGAAGGCAAATTAAACAACGTCAACAATTACTGCGTGGCGGTAAAGGAAAAGGGCGATGACATTGTATTTCTCCGCAAAATCGTAAAGGGCGGCGCGGACAAGAGTTACGGTATCCAGGTGGCAAAGCTTGCCGGCGTGCCGGATTCTGTCATTGCGCGTGCCAAGGAGATCGTGGAGGAATTAAGTGCCAACGACATCACGGAAGTTGCGAGAAATATCTCCGTCGATACGGGAAGCAAAAAGAAAAAAGAAAAGCTGGACGAGGTGGATCTGACGCAGATGTCGTTGTTTGATACCGTGCGGGACGATGACATCATAGAGGAACTGCGGAATGTGGATGTCGGAAATCTGACGCCGATTGAGGCTTTAAACAAATTATACGAACTTCAGAACAAGGTAAAGAACCGCTGGTAACCGGAAGCGCCTTTGGCAAAGGCAGATGGGAGGAATGGAATGCCGCAGATAACACTGCTTTCGCAGGAAACAATCGATAAAATAGCAGCCGGGGAGGTGGTGGAACGGCCGTCCTCGGTGGTCAAGGAGCTTGTCGAGAACGCGATCGATGCCCGGGCAACCGCCGTCACGGTCGAGATCAAGGAGGGCGGCACAACGTTCGTGCGCATTACGGATAACGGCTGCGGAATTGAGCGTGAGCAGGTACCGCTCGCGTTTCTGCGCCATTCCACCAGCAAGATCAAGAGTGTGGAAGACCTTTTATGCATCCATTCGCTCGGGTTTCGCGGTGAGGCGCTCTCAAGCATTGCCGCCGTATCGCAGGTGGAGCTGATTACCAAGACTTACAGCGATCTGACCGGAACGCGCTATGTCATTGAAGGCTCAAGGGAGATGAGCAACGATGAGATCGGCGCGCCGGACGGCACGACCTTCATCGTCAGAAACCTCTTTTACAATACGCCGGCACGGAAAAAGTTTTTAAAAACCGCGCAGACGGAGGGAAATTATATCAGTGACCTGATGGAGCGCCTTGCCTTGTCCCATCCGGATGTCTCTTTTAAGTTTATCAGCAACGGACAGACCAAGATGCATACCTCCGGCAACTCCAATGAAAAAGATCTGATCTATCATATCTACGGGCGCGATATTACGGCGGCGCTTCTTCCGGTCTGCGCAGAGACAGAATATTTCTCGGTAAAGGGCTTTGTCGGAAAACCGATGATTTCCCGCGGAAACCGCAGCTACGAAAGCTATTTTATCAATGGACGCTACATCAAAAGCGCACTGCTCTCCAAAGCGGTGGAAGAGGCGTACAAGGGCTTTATGATGCAGCATCAGTATCCGTTCTGCGTGCTGTATTTTACCATGGATACGGAGCTTTTGGACGTCAATGTGCACCCGACCAAGATGGAGCTTCGTTTTTCCAACAATGAGGAAGTGTACCGGAAGCTATATCAGACGATCCGCGATGTGCTGACTCACAAGGAATTTATTCCGGCTGTCCCGGTGGAGGAAAAGAAAGAAGAAAAGCGGCCAGCCATTACCGGTAGCCTGCCGGAGCCATTTGAGACAAAACGTCTGCATATCCCGCCGCAGACACAGGTGCTGCCGCAGGGGCAGAACGTGACGCCGGAACCGGTCAGAACACCGGAAAATCTGGACGTGTTCCGGCAGCTTCTGGTGCGGGAAGAGAGCAGCTATCATACGGATTCCGCATCTGCGGGTTCTGCTTCGACCGAAGATGGCAGCCGGATGCAGGAGATGCCACGGGAAGCGGAAAGCATACCGGCGGCGGATACCGTACAGCCGGATGTGCGGCCGGAGCCGATTCCTAAGGCAGAGGTCGTGCAGGGAACTCCTGATACACCGGAGAATCTGAATACGCCGGAGAATCTGAATATGCCGGAGACAGACACACAGAACGTGCAGGAGACGCAGAATCCGCAGGAGACAGCGGACACGGTCGTGTACGAGCAGCAGACGCTCGAGGCGGCGGACACCGGATTTTTCACGCCGGATGCAGCCAGACGGCACCGGATCATCGGCGAAGTGTTTGACACCTACTGGCTGATTGAATACGAGGATAAGCTGTTCATTATCGACCAGCATGCCGCTCATGAAAAAGTGCTCTATGAGCGCACCATGGCGCGCGTCCGCACACAGAATTTTGCCTCGCAGACCTTAAGCCCGCCGCTCATTCTGACGTTGAGCGCCGAGGAACAGGAAATGCTTACACGCTACGGGGAGCAGATCCGTCTGTTCGGTTATGAGGTGGAGCCGTTCGGCGGCAAGGAATTTGCCATCACGGCGATTCCAGCCGATTTTGAGGCGGTCGATATGAAAGGCATGTTCTTGGACATGCTGGACGATTTTACCAACATAAGCGGCAGGGAAGCACCGGAACTGATCTTGGAGAAGGTGGCTTCCATGTCCTGCAAGGCGGCGATCAAGGGAGGCGATTCCATCAGCAGGGCGGAGGCAGAACAGCTGATCGACGAGCTGCTGTCCTTGGAGAATCCCTACCATTGTCCGCACGGGCGGCCGACCATTATCTCCATGAGCAAATATGAGATTGAAAAGAAGTTTAAGAGGATTGTATGACAATGAAACCAAATCCCATGGTAATTCTGACCGGCCCGACAGCGGTCGGGAAGACAGCGCTTTCCATTGCACTGGCGAAAAAAATAAACGGAGCCATTATATCTGCGGATTCCATGCAGGTGTATAAATACATGGATATCGGCTCGGCAAAAATCATGCCGGAGGAGATGGACGGCGTCCGGCACTATCTTGTGGACGAACTGGATCCATCCGATGAGTTCCATGTCGTCCGTTTTGTGGAGATGGCAAAGCAGGCGTTAAAAGAGATTACGGCAAACGGTCAGATCCCCATTGTGGTGGGCGGGACCGGATTCTATATCCAGGCGCTGCTCTACGATATTGATTTTACGGAGCAGGAGTGTGACAGTGCATACCGCAGGCAGCTGGAAGAGCTGGCAGAGACACGCGGGAATCATTATCTTCACGAAATGCTAAAGGCGGTAGATCCGGCATCTGCAGAGGCGATCCACGAGAATAACCGCAAGCGCGTCATCCGCGCCCTGGAATTTTACCATGAGTCCGGCGAGCGGATCTCCGAGCATAACGAGCGGGAGAGCCAGAAGACATCCCCCTACAATTTTGCCTATTTTGTCTTAAATGACGACCGCAAAAAGCTTTACCGCCGCATCGATGCGCGCGTTGATGCCATGGTAAAGGCTGGGCTTGTCGATGAGGTGGCAAGGCTGCAGCAGATGGGCTGCCATGCGGATATGGTGTCCATGCAGGGACTTGGCTATAAAGAGATACTGGCGTATTTAAACGGCACCAGCACCCTGGAGGAAGCCATCTATATCATCAAGCGCGAATCGAGACATTTTGCCAAGCGGCAGCTGACCTGGTTCCGCAGGGAGCGGGATGTCATCTGGCTGAACAAGCCGGATTTTGAGTATGACGATACAAAAATACTTACATACATGATGGATGTGTTACAGGCGAAAGGAATTTTGCCGGCATAAAAGAGAGGTACAGAGATATGAATCAGTTATTACAGGAACAATACGAGCGTCTGGGAATTTCCCCGGAGGTAAGTGCATTCGGGGAAAAAATAGAAGCTTCCTTGAAGCAGCGTTTTGAAGAAATCGATGCACGCGCAGAATACAACCAGCTAAAAGTGTTAAAAGCCATGCAGGACAACCGGGTTTCGGCAGAATGTTTCAATACGACTTCCGGGTACGGCTACAACGATCTGGGCAGAGACACCCTGGAAAAAGTCTATGCCTCCTGCTTCGGCGGGGAGGATGCGCTGGTGCGTCCGCAGATCACGTGCGGCACCCACGCGCTGGCGCTGGCTCTGATGTCCAATCTGCGGCCGGGCGATGAACTGTTATCCCCGGTCGGCAAGCCATACGATACGCTGGAGGAAGTCATCGGCATCCGGCCTTCCAAGGGATCGCTCGCCGAGTACGGCATTACCTACCGTCAGGTGGATCTGCTTGCGGACGGAGAGTTTGACTATGAAGGCATCCGCGCCGCCATCAACGAGCGCACGCATCTTGTCACCATCCAGCGTTCCAAGGGATATGCACCGCGCAAGACGCTCTCTGTGGAGCGCATCGGAAAACTGATCGCATTCATCAAGGACATCAAACCGGACGTGATCTGCATGGTCGACAACTGCTACGGCGAATTTGTGGAGGAGCGTGAGCCGATCGAGGTCGGCGCAGACATGATTGTCGGTTCCCTCATCAAGAATCCGGGCGGCGGACTTGCACCTATCGGCGGATATATTGCCGGAAAGAAAGAATGTGTGGAAAATGCGGCATACCGTCTGACTTCCCCGGGACTCGGCAAGGAGGTCGGCGCTTCCCTCGGCATTCTGCAGTCGTTCTACCAGGGACTGTTCCTGGCACCGACCGTGGTGAGCGGCGCGTTAAAGGGCGCTATTTTTGCGGCAAATATTTATGAAAAGCTGGGCTTTGACGTTGTGCCGGACGGCAGTGAGAGCCGTCACGACATCATCCAGGCGATTTCCTTCCACAATCCGGACGCACTGATCGCCTTCTGCGAGGGAATTCAGGCTGCGGCGCCTGTGGACAGCTACGTGACGCCGGAACCGTGGGCGATGCCGGGCTACGACAGCGATGTCATCATGGCGGCAGGTGCATTTGTGCAGGGTTCCTCCATCGAACTGTCTGCCGACGGACCAATCAAACCGCCGTATGCCGTGTATTTTCAGGGCGGTCTGACCTGGTACCATGCGAAACTCGGCATTTTGAAATCTTTACAAAAACTTAAGGAACGAAAACTTGTGAATCTGGATGCGTTATGCTAAAATATAATGTAAGTTTTTGTCCCGTAATTGGTTGACATAAATTCTACAAACCATCATAGGGAATTGCCGGGGAGAGACGGGAAATCTTTATGAATCATCATTTTACAACGGTTAAGGAACTGCCGGACTCGGAGAAGCCATATGAGAAGTTTTTAATATCCGGGGTCGAATCCTTAAGCGATGCGGAGCTGATTGCCGTCATCATACGTTCAGGGACGCGCGGGACGCGTTCTGTGGAAGTGGCGCAGGAATTGCTGCGGCAGGACGGACACGATCTGTTGAATCTCTACACGTTATCTGTTCAGGATATGCAGAAGATTCCCGGAATCGGACAGGTGAAGGCGATCCAGTTAAAATGCATTGCAGAATTATCCAAACGGATGGCGAAGACGCGCTATAAAGAGCGCATCTGTCTTGGCGATCCGGGCTCCATTGCAAGTTATTACATGGAGGATATGCGGCATGAGAGCAGAGAGCGTACGATGGTGCTTCTCTTTGACGCCAAATGCCGCCTGCTGGAGAAGGTTATGATGTCTGTCGGTAGTGCGACGGCTGCACTTGTCTCACCGCGCGAGATTTTTCTCGCTGCATTGGACAAAAGTGCGATTCAGATTGTGCTGATGCACAATCATCCCAGCGGTGATCCCTCCCCTTCGGCGGAGGACGATGCAGTGACAAAGAGAGTGGCGGAGTGCGGAGCGCTTCTTGGCATCCCTCTTGTGGATCACATTATTATCGGTGACCGCACGTACTACAGCTACAGAGAATGCAAAAGAATACAATAAAGGGAGAGAACAATGACGAATAACGTGTATGGTATTGACCTTGGTACCTGCAATATGAAGATTTATTGTAAGGCGTCCAACAAGATTATGAACGAGAAGAACACCATCGCTCTGGTGAATAAGAATGAGATGTATGCCTACGGTGATGACGCTTATGCAATGTATGAGAAGGCGCCGGAAACGATTCAGGTGACATTCCCGGTTGTGGGAGGCGTGATTGCGGATTTTAATAATCTTCAGGTAATGCTTCAGACTTATCTGGAGGCCCACGCCAAGGGCAAGCTGCGCGGAGCGGAATTCATTGTTGCTGTTCCAACAGATATTACGGACGTGGAGAAGCGTGCATTTTTCGACATGTTCTACAAGAGCAAATTAAAGCCAAAGAGCGTGCTGTTATGTGAGAAGCCGATCGCGGATGCCGTCGGTCTCGGTCTAAACGTCAACGAGCCGACCGGTATTATGGTGGTGGACATCGGTGCGGATACCACAGAGATTTCCGTCATCTCGCTGGGCGGACTGGTCTTAAGTGATCTGTTACATTCCGGCGGCAACAAGATCGACGAATCCATTATCACTTATGTGAAGCGCAAGTACAATCTTGTCATCGGACAGAAGACCGCGCAGAGCATGAAGGAGACCCTCGGAAGCGGTATCCCGGGCAACACCCAGACCATGGTGGTTGTCGGACGCGACGTGGTGAGTGGTCTGCCGATTGAGATGGAGATGTCGGGAGCTGTTGTCTATGAGGCGATCAAGGACAACCTCAACACGATCTGCAATTCCATCAAAATGATCCTGGAGAAGACGCCGCCTGAACTTGCAAGAGACATTATTCATTCCGGCATCTATATCACGGGAGGAAGCTCCCAGATTCATGATCTGGATCAGCTGTTCCGCGATATTACAGGAATCGAGATCAATACCTGCGAGGAGCCGGAGGAGTGTGTGGTGCGCGGACTCTTAAAGATCGTATCCGATGCCAAGTTTAAGCATCTGGCATTCAGTATGAAGAATAAGATATTGCTATAGAGGAAATTATGAAACGGAAACCCAAAATTGTTTTGCCTGCCAAGTACATATTGCTGATTCTGACCGTTGTCTGCGTGGCAGCCATGATTACCAGCTTTACGCTCAATATCTCCGGCGGTCCGCTCAACGCGGTTGCCGGTTATGTGTTTGTTCCCATGCAGCGCGGGATCAACACGGTCGGCGCATGGATTACGGAGAAAGCCGACAATCTTAAAAATTTAAGCGATGTCATGGCGGAAAACGATGCGCTCAAAAAGCAGGTGGATGAGCTTACCTCCGAATTGAATACCAACAATCTGGAGCAGTATGAGCTTGAGAATCTGCGCGAGCTTCTGGCACTGGATCAGAAATACCCGAGCTATGAGAAGGTGGCTGCCAATGTCATTGGCAAGAGCAGCGGGAACTGGTTTTCCTATTTCACGATCGACAAGGGAATCGACGACGGAATTGAAGTCGACATGAATGTGATCGCCGGCAGCGGACTTGTCGGCATTGTCACGGACGTCGGTCCGAATTATGCCAAAGTCACTTCCATTATCAACGATACGGCGCAGGTCAGCGGTATGGTGACGACAACCTCCGACAACCTGATCGTAAACGGAAGTCTCCAGAACATGAATGAAAACATGGTCATCGAGTTTTCCAATTTGAATGACAGCGACAATAAGGTGGCGGTTGGCGACCCTGTTGTCACGTCCTACATTTCAGATAAGTATCAGCAGGGAATCTTAATCGGCTACATCAGCAGTCTTTCGACGGATTCCAACAACCTTACCAAATCCGGCACGATCACGCCGGCAGTGGATTTTGAGCATATCGAAGAGGTTCTTGTCATTCTGGACAAGAAGCAGTCAGCCGGGGAGTAGGATTCATATTATGAGAAGAAAAGTAAGTGTGTTTATTATCATTGCAATCTGTTTCCTGCTTCAGACCACGCTGTTTCAGGCATTGTCTTTCGCATCGATCTCGCCGAACCTTCTGATTATCGTCGTGTCGTCCTTCGGGTTTATGCGTGGGAAAAAGGAAGGAACGTATATCGGTTTTGCCTGTGGGCTTCTGCTTGATATCTTCGGCAGCGGAATTCTTGGATTTTATGCGCTGCTCTATATGTATATCGGCTACATCAACGGCTGTTTCCGCAAAATGTTTTACCCGGAAGACTTAAAGCTGCCCATGCTTTTGATTGCCGGCAGTGATCTGGGATGCAATCTGTTGATCTACTTTTTCTTGTTTTTGTTCCGCAATCGTTATCATTTTCAATATTATCTGTGGAACATCATGTTGCCGGAACTTGTCTACACCATGCTGATTACAATCTTTTTGTATGTGATTATCCTGAAAGTCAACCAGCGGCTTGAGACATTGGAAAAAAGGAGTGCAAGTAAGTTTGTTTGAGAATATAAAAGAAGTTTTCCGTATGTTTTTTAAATCGAGACTTGCCGTTGCCGCCGTTCTTATGACGGTGCTGTTCGGTGTGCTTTTGTGGCGCGTGTTCTACCTGCAGATCATAAAGGGCGAGGAATATCAGGACAACTACACCTTAAAGATCGTAAAAGAGCGGACCTTGAACAGTACGCGCGGCAATATCTACGACCGCAACGGCGAACTGCTCGCATACAATGAGCTGGCTTATTCGATCACCATCGAGGACAACGGCAGTTACAGCAGCACCGATAAGAAAAACGAATCGTTAAACGCCGAGATTGCCCAGGTTATCACTGCACTGGAGAAAAACGGCGATGCGATCACCGATGATTTTAAGATTGACCGCACCGGAGAGGGTACCTACGAATTCAATGTCACAGGTACCTCGTTAAAACGTTTCCTGGCGGATGTTTACGGCGAGAGCAGCTACGATGATCTCGGCATGAACAAAAAGCTTGGCTACGACACCTCCCAGGCGACCGTGGATCAGGTTATGGACTATCTCCGCAACGACTGTTACGGCATCGACGACAGCTACAGCGACGAGATGGCGTTCAAGATCACGATCGTGCGTTTTGCCATGGCGCAGAATGCCTACCAGAAATATATCGCAACCACGATTGCGACCAACGTATCCGAAGAATCCGTGGCGTACATCAGCGAGCACGCACAGGAACTGCAGGGCGTTGAGGTGATGGATGACACCATCCGCAAGTACAATAACAGCGAATATTTTGCCTCCATTCTCGGATACACCGGTAAAATTTCTTCCGAGGAATACGCCAAATTATCCGAGACGGATGACAGTTATACCACCAACGATGTCGTCGGCAAGGGCGGTATTGAGCAGTATATGGATTCCTACTTAAAGGGTGAAAAAGGCTACGAAAAGCTGTATGTCGACTATCTCGGAAAAGCCATCGAGGTGATTGACCGCAAGGAGTCCAAGGCCGGGAATAACCTGTACCTGTCATTGGACAGTGATCTGCAGATTGCGGTATACAATCTTTTGGAGCAGGAAATTGCGGGAATCGTGTATTCCAATATTGACAATCCTTCTTCCGATATTCCGATCCCGATCACAGATGTCTACTTTGCGTTAATCAATAACAACGTCATCGATCTCTCACACTTTGACAGTACCGACGCATCGACGGCGGAGCAGTCGGTATCCGCCATTTTTTCCGCACGGCAGGACGTGGTAAAAAGCCAGTTGAGAGAGCAGCTTACCGGCAGCACGCTGACGGATTTTAAGGATCTCAGCGAGGAGGAGCAGGATTATTTCACTTATATTATCCGGAGACTCCGCAAAAATAATATTCTTGCCGACAGCAACATCGATACCTCCGATGAGGTCTACCAGCAGTGGCAGCAGGGGGAGTGCAGTCCGAAAGATTATCTGAATCACGCCATTGCCCAGAACTGGATTGACATTACCCAGTTTACGGTGGATGAGAAATACTCGGATTCTACGGAAATATATGATGCCCTGTGTAATTATATTCTGGAAGAGCTTTTCTATGAAAAAGATTTTTCCAAGATCATTTATGAATATCTGATTACCGGCGGGCAGATTTCCGGGACACAGCTCTGTCTGATTCTGTTCGACCAGGGCGTGCTTCCGTACAACGAGGAAGAGATTGCAGCGTTAAACAACGGCTCTGTGACAGCGGTATCGTTTTTAAAGGAAAAGATACAGAATCTGGAGATCACACCAGCCCAGCTGGCATTGGACCCGTGCTCGGGATCGTGTGTGGTCACGAATACCAAGACAGGAGAGGTGTTAGCGCTTGTCACCTACCCGGGATATGACAGCAACCGTCTGGCAAACAACGTCGACACCGAATACTTTAACAGTCTGCAGGATGACAAATCACTCCCGCAGTACAATTACGCGACCCAGCAGGAGACCGCACCGGGATCTACCTTCAAGATGGTAACCTCCACGGCAGGTCTGGCGGAGGGCAGCATCACAATCGGGGAGCGCATCCGTGATCTCGGCGTCTATGAGAACGTAAGCAACCATCCAAAATGCTGGATTTTTTCATCCAACGGCGGAACCCACGGGGAGATCAATGTCTCCGAAGCGCTTCGTGATTCCTGTAACTACTATTTCTACGAGGTAGGATACCGGCTTGCCACGAACAATTATTCCACGGCATATAACGATTCGCTCGGCATTGAAAAGCTTCAGAAATACGCGAGCCTCTTCGGTTTAAACGAACGCACCGGAATCGAGATCGAGGAAGCGGCGCCGCAGATCGCCAATGAATTCCCGGTCATGGCCGCTATCGGACAGAGTAATAACAACTACACCACGGTACAGCTTGCCAGATATGTGACAGCCGTCGCCAATGAGGGAACCGTCTACCAGTATACACTGTTGAACCGCCTGGAGGATTCCGACGGAAATGTGTTACAGACATTTGAGCCGCAGGTGCGCAATCAGATCGACGTGCTTGATACGGAAGAGTGGAATGCCATCCATTCCGGTATGCGCATGGTGGTGGAGAATACAAAAGAGTTTGACGGTTTTCCGATCGAGGCAGCCGGAAAAACCGGTACGGCACAGCAGAATTTAAAGCGGCCGAACCACGCATTATTTGTGGGATATGCGCCTTACGACGATCCGGAAATCTCCATCGCGACGCGTATCGCATACGGTTATACCTCTCACAATGCGGCGAAGCTCGCCCGGAATGTATTTGCCTACTACTTTAATGTCGAGAATGAAGATGAACTGTTAAACGGTCAGGCTGCAAACGGCAATTCTTCATCCAACGAGATCAGTGATTAAGAGAGAAAGGCGCAGACAATGAGTCAGGCAGTCATTATCAAAAGCAGTAAAAACGGAATCAATCTGGTGCTGGATGCATCGATGCCGTTTCCGGAACTGCTCACAGAAATTCTTCACAAATTTACGGAGGCGGAGCGCTTTTTCGCGAACGCATCGTTTGCCATCTCTTTTGAGGGCAGAGAATTAAGCGATGAAGAAAAATACCAGATCGTAGACGCCATCATGGAACAGACCAGAGTCAAAATCCTGTGTATTTTAGACAGTGATGAGATCCGTGATGCGGTGATCGAACAGAAATGCCGCGAGATGCAGCAGACAAACGAAGAGAAAGAGGCGAGAAGACAGAGCCGCGGCTGCTTTTACCGTGGCTCCCTTCTGCCGGGAGAGCGCCTTGAGACCGAGGAGAGCATCGTCATCATCGGCGATGTCCCGCAGGAAGCGGTGGTGGTATCCCAATCGGATATCGTGGTGCTCGGCGAACTCTCGGGAAGCGCCTTTGCCGGAATGAGCGGCAATACCAATGCCACGATCACGGCGCTTTCTTTCCTGCCCGAGCAGTATAACATTGCCGGCGTTTACGGCAGTCCGATGGAAAAAGCAAAAAATTCCATCTTTTCCAAGCGTAATAAGACCACACAGGCGAAAATGGCTTTCCTCTGTGACGGTATTATTAATATAAGGTCTTTCTCGTAAAGACTATAAAAACAGGAGGTCTTCCATGGGTGAAGTAATTACATTTACCTCAGGAAAAGGCGGCGTTGGCAAGACGACTACAACAGCTAACGTCGGTGCGGGACTTTCACTGTTAGATAAAAAGGTGGTATTGGTAGACACCGATATCGGCTTAAGGAACCTCGATGTAGTCATGGGACTGGAAAACCGGATCCTCTATAATCTGGTCGACGTCCTGACCGGGAGATGCCGCGTTAAGCAGGCGCTGATCCGGGACAAGCGGTATCCGAATCTCTGGATCATACCGTCTTCGTGCTCCGGTGACTCCAAAAACAATCTGAATGAAAAACAAATGAAAAATCTGCTGTCGGACCTGCGAAAAGAATTTGATTACGTTCTGATTGACAGTCCGGCGGGAATTGACGGCGGTTTTAAGCTGGCGACGGCGGATTCCGACCGCATTATTGTGGTCACAACGCCGCAGATTGCGGCGATTCACGATGCGGACTGTGTAATCCAGCTTCTGCACCGGAAAAAGGTGCCCCGGATCGATCTGCTGGTCAACGGTTACCGCAGACAGATGGTGCGTGACGGCAACATGCTCGATATTCCGGATATCTGTGAGCTTCTGGAAGCGGAGCTTCTGGGTGTTGTTCTGGAAGACGAGGAGATTATCATCAGCCAGAACCACGGGGAACCGGTGATCGGGAAGCATACGGTTTCCGACACCTGTTACCAGAATATTGCACGCCGGATTGCCGGCATGGAAGTCGCAATACCGGATTATCTTCATCACAAAGGGATGTTCTCCAGATTCTTCTGGCGGAATCATGCCGGAAAGCTGGTGTAGGATGTGTCATAGAAGCAAGGGTGTTGCAAAAGAGCGGCTGAAGCTGATGATCGACAGCCGCAGGAAACAGCTGGATGACGAGACCATGGCGCAGATCCGCCACGAAATTGGCGAAATCGTTACCAGATATGTCGATATTGAACCCGAAAACGTTGAAATTAAAATCATACTTAAGGATTACATATGTTCAAACAATACAAACTAAAGAATTACAAGTTCATATTGATTGCACTGGTGGTGATCTTAAATACCATCGGTGTGGCGCTGGTGGGAAGTGCAAGCCCGGGCGACCAGAAAAAGCAGATCATCGGTATGGTATCCGGGATCATCATTATGCTTCTGGTATCCTATATTGATTATAATTTTATACTGCGTTTTTCCTGGCTGATCTATCTGGGCGCCGTCGGTCTTCTGGGGCTTGTCATTGTGGCAGGAGAGCAGAGCAAGGGGGCGCAGCGCTGGTTTAAGATCGGCGGATTTCAGTTCCAGCCGTCCGAACTGGTCAAGATTCTGATGATCCTTTTTCTGGCTTACTATTTTATGCGGCACGAGGAAAAAATAAATTCCCCGCGGGTGCTGTTCGGATCTTTTGTGCTGATCGGCATTCCGCTTGCCCTTATTCTGGCACAGCCCAATCTTTCCACGACCATCGTTCTGGCGCTCGTTTTTGCGGCGATGCTGTTTGCCGCTGGGCTCAGTTATAAGATCGTGGTGGGCGTGCTGGCCGTGTGCGTTCCGACCTTTTTTATCGTATTGACGTTAATCATTCAGGATAAGTTTCCGTTTATACACAGCTATCAGCTCGGACGTATTATGGGATGGCTTTATCCGGATAAATATCCGGATATTGCCTACCAGCAGCAGAACTCTATCATGGCGATCGGTTCCGGCCTTTTGTGGGGAAAAGGACTCGGCAATACCGATCCTACCTCCGTAAAAAACGGCAAGTTTATACTAGAGCCGCAGAACGACTTTATTTTCGCCGTAGCGGGGGAAGAAATGGGCTTTGTGGGAACGGTCACCATTATAATTCTCTTGCTTTTCATTACGATTGAGTGTATATTTATTGCTAGAAAAGCAAAAGATGCGGCGGGCAGACTGATCTGCTGCGGCATGGCGGCATTGATTGGATTTCAGAGTATTGTCAATATCTGTGTAGCGACGGGATTACTGCCGAATACCGGTGTTACGCTCCCGTTTGTCAGCTATGGGCTTACGTCGCTATGGTCATTATATATCGGTATAGGGCTTGTTCTTAATGTAGGTCTGCAGCCGAAAAAATATTAACAGGGGGGACTTAAATTATGAACATCGGATTGATTGCACATGACTCAAAGAAAAAACTCATGCAGAATTTCTGCATTGCTTATCGTGGAATTTTATGTAAAAACGAACTTTATGCAACAGGAACGACAGGGAGACTGATCGAGGAGGTCACCAACTTAAACGTCCACAAATATCTGGCTGGACATTTAGGCGGCGTACAGCAGCTCGGAGCACAGATCGAACACAATGAGATCGACCTTGTGATTTTTCTGCGCGATCCCCTGACTCCGAAGTCCCATGAGCCGGATGTCAATACGGTTGTGCGCATCTGTGATACCCACAATATTCCGCTTGCAACCAATCTGGCAACGGCCGAGTTGTTAATCAAATCACTGGACAGAGGAGACTTAGAGTGGCGTGAAATGTATAAATAAATGGATCTGTCTGTCCCTTCTGATTGCAGTTTCCTGCGTCAGCGGATGCGGTAAGACGTCAGCTGCCATCGAACAGCCCTATGACGTGTATGCAACCGCAGCGGATTTCGGGTTGTCCTCGAATGGCACCGCAGAGGCAAAGTCTTATTTTGCGAGTGATCTCTGCGTTTCGGAAGATGTGGCGATCGGAACGGATTCCACGGATTCCCAGGTGGCAGAGGGCGCAGGCACGTTTAATCTTGAGACAAATACCGTAGTGTATGCCAAGAATCTGTATGAGCGGCTCTATCCCGCCAGCACCACAAAGATTCTGACGGCGTACATTGCCTTAAAATATTGTGATGATCTGGACGCTATGGTGACGGTCAGCGAGAATGCCGTCAATCAGGCATCCGATTCTTCCGTCTGCAATTTAAAAGCCGGCGACGTGATCCGGCTTCGGGATTTACTATACGGTCTGATGCTGCGCAGCGGGAACGACGCCGCAGTTGCCATTGCGGAATACATATCGGGAGATGTCGATTCGTTTGCGGCTCTGATGAATCAGGAGGCGGCAGCAATGGGGGCGACAAGGTCCCATTTTGTCAATCCGAACGGCCTTCCGGATGAGAACCATTACACCTGTGTCTATGATATGTATCTGATTTTTTCCAATGCGATCAAAAACGATACCTTTGTATCCATCATCGGCACAACCTCCTACGATGTTACCTATACCGACGCTTCCGGCGAGGCAGTGACCCATACGTGGGAGAACACCAATCAGTATCTGACCGGGAATGCAACCACACCGGACGGATTTCAGATTGTGGGCGGTAAGACCGGAACCACGGGCGAGGCGGGCTACTGTCTGGTACTGTATTCGTATAATCCATCCGGCCAGCCGATCATATCGATCGTATTCAAAGCGGACGGTAAGTCCAATCTCTATCTTTTAATGAACGAAATGCTGCAGGGATTCGCCATTTAGACGGTGGATCCCTGATTGTATATATTTATTTGAAAATTGGTTGTATTTTATGTGCATATAGACTATAATCAATTTATAAAATCAACTGCTTTTATACATATTAACGGATTTTGTGTAGGAAGCAGCATCAGCAGGAGGAAATGACTATGATAGAGATTATTTCAGGCGAAAAGGGAAAAGGGAAGACAAAAGAGCTTTTGACCAAGGTAAATGCTGCGGTTGCCTCTGCATCCGGAAGCATTGTATACCTTGATAAGAGTCAGAAGCATATGTACGAACTCAGCAACAAGATTCGTCTCATCAATGTTACCGATTATCCGATCGATAATTGTGATGAGTTCCTCGGATTTATCTGTGGTATTGTTTCACAGGATCATGATCTGGAAGAAATGTATCTGGACAGCTTTCTTACGATCGCTTCCGTAGAGACGGATGACGAGATCTGTCATGCAATTCAGAAACTGGATATCATCAGTGAAAAATACAACGTAAAATTTGTTTTAAGCGTCTCCAGGAACGAGGCATCTCTTCCGGATTGCGCCAAAGCAAAAATTGTCATTTCCTTATAAAATGTAAAATGCCGTAAGAAAAGTGCTGTAGCGATACAGCACTTTTTCTTTGCCGGCAGGGACTTCTTATGCCTGATCGACAGAGCGGATGCGCCCGAACAGGCTGATCAGATAGAGACCGCCGAGTCCGACAAGCGCATAGATGATCCGGGAGAACCATGACATATTGCCAAAAATAAAGGCAACGAGGTCAAAACGGAAAAATCCGATCAGTCCCCAGTTAATGGCTCCGATAATCACCAGCGTAAGCAGTGTATAATCCAACCAATTTGTATTCATTTTCTATGCCTCCTTTTTCTATCATAGTATGGACATGCTGCGCCGGTTTTATTCTGCTTTGCCGGACTTGTTGTTCACTCCGGGAACAAATCCCGAATTTATTGCCGCTAAAAAGTTGTTTTCCGGGGCTGAAAATGGTAGAATAAAAATGTTGAATTTGAAAAAAGGTGGGGCATTTTTTGAGTAAAAATAAAAAAGTGGTTCGCTATCGCAAGCCGTTTAATGTCAATATCGGAATGATCATTTTTATTATTATTTTTATCTATCTGATATTTAACATTTTCTCCTACATGACGACGGAGCATATTTCCACGTATGAAGTAGAGCAGGGCACGATGGCAGAAAATAATATATACCGCGGACTGATTCTGCGCCAGGAGCAGGTCTATTCCTCGGATACGGCGGGGGCGCTGAATGTATATGTAAAGGAAGCTTCCCGGGTGGGTTACGGAAATCTGATCTGCTCCGTCGATGAAGGTGGCAGTGTGTCCAAGAAAATCGAGGAGGCAGCCGGCAACGCTTCCAATCTGAGTGCGCATGATCTCTCGGAGCTTGAGGATTCCATAAGCGAATTTCAGACTTCCTACAGCGCCCAGAATTTTTATAACGTTTCCACGTTTAAGGAAGATCTTGACTCTGCACTGAATGAATCCTTGAGCCTTGCCGCGCTGGACGGAATCTCTGATTACGCCGCGACGGCGCAGGCAGAAAATACATTTCACACCTATCATGCCGATCAGCCCGGCATTGTCGTCTATTCCACCGACGGGTATGAGGGCGTTACCACGGATACGTTTCAGTCGTCCATGTTTGACGAGGCATCCTACGACCGCACGGACGGTCAGCGGGCACTGCAGATTGCGGCAGGAGCCCCTCTATATAAGCTGATTACAAGTGAATACTGGTCGCTTGTCATTCCAATCGGCTCCGATCTGGCAAAGCGGCTGGCGGACGATGATACCTTGCAGCTGCGTTTTATGAAGGATAACACCACGACCTATGCGACCTATACCATCACGGAAAAGGAAGGTTCCACCTATCTGATTCTGACGCTTCGCTCGGGGATGGTGCGCTATGCCAAGGACCGCTATGCCGAGGTGGAGCTGCTGCTTAGTGAGGAGACCGGACTTAAGATTCCCAATTCCTCCATCACGGAGAAGGAATTCTATACCGTTCCCAAGGATTTCTTCATGAAAGGCGGCGATTCCGGCAGTCTGGGCATTCTGGTGCAGAGGAGCGATTCCTCCGGGAAAGCAGGGGCGGAGTTCATTGCCCCGACCATCTACTATGAGACGGATACCGATTATTACATCGACGGTGAGGAGGTTGGCGCTTCGGATATCATCCGAAAGGCGGATTCTACGGAGACGTACCAGATCGGTTCCGGCACGGCGAGCCTGCAGGGCGTTTATAATATCAATAAGGGATATGCCATCTTCAAACAGATCGACATTCTCTATCAGAATGAGGAATACGCCATCGTGCGGACCGGGACAACCTACGGAATTGCGCTCTATGACCATATAGCACTCGACGGAAGTAAGATTCACGAAAATGATCTGATCAATTAAACGGAGGAAATAGATATGTTAAAGGAAAATTTAAAAACAGTGGAAGAGCATGTACAGGAGGCTTGTAAGCGTGCAGGACGTTCCCGCGAGGAAGTGACGTTGATCGCTGTCAGCAAAACAAAACCTTTGGAAATGCTGCAGGAAATCTACGGGGAGGGCGTCCGCGATTTCGGAGAAAATAAAGTGCAGGAACTGTGCGATAAAATGGAGCAGCTCCCGTCCGACATCCGCTGGCACATGATCGGCCATCTGCAGCGCAACAAGGTCAAATATATTGTCGGAAAGGTTGCCCTGATTCATTCGGTTGATACATACCGGCTGGCAGAAGAGATCAATATCCAGGCAAAGAAACGCGGCATCATCGTGCCGATTCTGGTGGAAGTCAATATCGCCGGCGAGGAGACCAAATTCGGCACAACGGCAGAAGATGCCATGTTGCTTGTGGAAGAGATTTCCAAACTGGAAAATGTGCGGATCAGGGGACTTATGACGATTGCGCCGTTCGTTGAAAATCCGGAGGATAACCGCCTTTATTTTCGGAAAATAAAGCAATTATCTGTTGACATAACAAATAAAAACATAGATAATGTATCTATGGAAATTCTGTCTATGGGTATGACAGGAGATTACGAGGTTGCCATTGAAGAAGGAGCGACGATGGTGCGTGTCGGAACCGGAATTTTCGGTGCACGCAATTACAAAAAAAGCAATGAATCGCATTAGGAGTATAACATGAGTGTTTTAGATAAATTTTTAAATGTCATGCGTCTTAATCCGGACGATGACGACGATTTTTACAATGAAGATTATGATTACGATGATGATTATGAAGAGGATGAACCGGTAAAATCGAAGAGTTCTTTCCGCAAGGACAAGAGGAAGGCGGAGGAGGATGATTATGAAGAAGATCATTCTATCCACGAGAAAGCCGTCAAGAGTTCTCCGAAGGTCACACCGATTCGCCCGGTCAAGAAGCAGGGAGGAAGCGGCATGGAAGTATGTGTCATCAAACCAACCTCAGTGGAAGATGCCAGAGAGATTACAGAGACGCTTCTCAATAACCGCACGGTCGTATTGAACGTTGAGGGACTGGACGTCGAGATCGCACAGCGGATTATCGATTTTACATCGGGTTCCTGCTTTGCAATCAGCGGTAATCTTCAGAAGATCTCCAACTATATCTTTATCATTACACCCGCATCGGTTGACATTTCCGGCGATTTCTTAAGTCTGGTAGACACGTTTCAGTCGACACGCAGTGTCCAGACCGATTTTTAGAGTCTATGAATGAACAGGATCTTTGTCAGAAGCGTCTGCTTGATCTCTCCAGACAGGCGGATCGCAAGGGAATCGTTCTATTCAGCGATTTCCTCAATTTAAATGAATTGAATATATACCACCAGTCCGAGAAGCTGTTTGCGACGAGGACCGAATGTTTTGGCGGTATTCCATGTGCAGAGCGTCAGATGATTGCCTTTCTTCCTGATGCTCTTTATTATGATTGGGAATATCCCATTTCCGCCTTAAAAATTACCCCGGCTTATCCCAAATTTGCCGAGAAGCTTGGACATCGGGACATCCTCGGATCGCTGATGCAGCTTGGCATTGACCGCTGCAAATTAGGCGATATTCTGGTAGGGGAGCAGGAAGCCTATCTGCTGTGTGAGGAGACCGTTGCGGACTATTTTGCGGAGCATCTTGAAAAGATACGCCACACCCTCGTGAAAGTCGAGCCGTGCAGCCTGTGTGATCTTAAGGCCACACAGGAATTCCAGTCACAGGACGGGATCGTAACCTCAGACCGGATTGACGCGGTCATCGCGTGCGTTTATCATCTGTCCCGCAGTCAGGCATCGCTTTTGCTACGCCAGGAGAAGGTTTTTGTCAGCGGAAAGCTGATGCAGAATCCATCCTATACCTGCCATGCGGATGATATTATTTCTGTCCGCGGTTACGGACGCTTTATCTATCGCGGGGAATACGGGACGACCGGAAAGGGACGGCTCAAAATACATTACGACCTCTATGCAAACTGAAAGGAGTTTTTCATGGCAAAATCGATTCCGGTAAAAGCAAACGACAGTATCATTTATCATATTGAACTGGTTCATGATTTTTCAATGCTCCCTGCGTTTCTGCAGGAACTTGGCTACGGGCACAGTCAGAAAATCTGCATTGTGACCGATTCCAACGTTGCGCCTTTGTATGCGAGGGACGTACAGGATCTGTTGGAAAAAGAGTTTGACACGGTCATTCTTCATACGTTTGAGGCAGGAGAGCACAATAAAAATCTTGAGACGGTGAACGCTTTGTACCAGACGCTGATCGAGCAGCATTTTGACCGTCAGGATCTGCTTGTCGCTTTAGGCGGCGGCGTTGTCGGCGATCTTACCGGTTTTGCGGCGGCGACCTACCTGCGCGGCATTGATTTTATCCAGGTGCCGACCACGCTGCTTTCCCAGGTAGACAGCAGCATCGGCGGGAAGACCGGCGTGGACTTTATGCAGTACAAAAATATGGTGGGTGCTTTTTATCAGCCCAAACTGGTCTATATGAACCTGTCCGTCCTGCAATCCCTTCCTTCCAGGCAGATCATTTCCGGGATGGGAGAGATTATAAAACACGGTCTTATCAAGGATGCCGCTTACTATGAATGGCTGATGGCACATCATGATGCCATTTTGGCACTGGAGCCGGCTGTCATGGAAGAGATGATCGCCCGAAGCTGTGAGATCAAGCGCGAAGTTGTAGAGCACGACCCGACGGAGAAGGGAGAGCGCGCACTGTTGAACTTTGGTCATACCATCGGGCATGCCATAGAGAAATTATGCGGTTTTTCCCTGTACCATGGGGAATGTGTGGGGCTTGGAATCCTTGCTGCGGCTTATCTTTCTAAAAAGCAGGGAAATCTGACCGAGGAGCAGCTTGCCGGTATCAGGCAGTGCCTGTCTGCCTTTGGATTTCAGACACAGATCGATGGAATCTCAACGGATGCTGTGCTTTCTGCCACCAAATCCGATAAGAAAATGGTCGGAAACCAGGTCAAATTTATTCTGCTGCATACCATCGGAGATGCCTATATTTACCGCGAGTTAAGCGACGCGCAGATTCTGGACGGCATTCGTTATGTATGCCGGGCGTAATCCCGGTCTGGCAGGGAAAACAACATGGAAGGACAATTTATCTATGAAAGATCATTCACCTATTTTGAAACGCAATCTGACCGGCTGTGTGGCTGCAGTGCTCCTCATTCTGTTCGATCAGTTTACCAAAATGCTTGCGGTAGCCCATTTGAAGGATCAGCCATCCAACGTACTCATAGACGGCGTGTTTGAGCTGCGCTATCTGGAGAACCGCGGTTCTGCATTCGGAATGATGCAGAATAAGCTGATGATTCTGATTCCCGTTACCGTCGTGGTGACATTGTTTATTCTGTATCTTTTTTTCAAAAAACTTCCCGCCACGAGACACTTTTTCTGGCTCAATGCGGTTGCCGTACTGTTTTTTGCGGGAGCCATCGGGAATTTCATCGACCGCGTCAGACAGGGCTATGTGGTAGATTTTTTCTATTTCAGCCTGATCAATTTTCCGATCTTTAATGTTGCGGATATTTATGTGACAGCAGCGGCATTTTTATTGATCTTTTTATGTCTGTTCTATTACAAAGAAGAAGATTTTGAACAGATTTTCCCTTCGGATTCTTCCAGACAACATTCTTCGGAGAAAAAAGACAATGACTAGAGAAACATTTGAAGCGGGAATTGCATATGAGGGAGAGCGGCTGGACAAGTATCTGAATCTCATTTTCAGCGAGACAGATGCGGCGCAGTCGCGCTCCTTTTTTCAAAAACTGATCAAAGAGGGGCATGTGCTTGTCAATGATACGGTGCAGAAAGCCAACTACCGGTTAAAGGCGGATGATATGATCTGCGTTGAGATTCCGGATGCGGTACAGACGCCGATTCTTCCGGAAAATATTCCGCTTGACATTCTCTACGAGGATGACGATCTTTTAGTCGTCAACAAGCCGAAGGGAATGGTCGTCCACCCGTCCGCCGGGCATTACACCGGCACACTTGTCAATGCCATCATGTATCACTGCAGGGACAGTTTGTCCGGCATCAACGGGGAGATCCGCCCGGGCATCGTACACCGTATCGATATGGATACAACGGGTTCACTGATTGTATGCAAAAATGATGAGAGCCATGTCTTTATTGCGGAGCAGATCAAGGAACATTCCGTGAACCGGCGCTACCGCGGCATCGTATACGGTGTGGTGAAAGAGGAGGAGGGTACCGTCAATGCGCCGATCGGACGCCATCCAATCGAGCGCAAGAAAATGGCGATCAATGAGAAAAACGGCAAGCCTGCCATCACCCATTACAAGGTTCTGGAACGCTTTGAGCGGTACACATACATGGAGTTTAAACTGGAGACCGGGCGCACCCATCAGATCCGCGTGCACATGGCAAGCATTGGTCATCCGCTGCTTGGCGACACGCTGTATTCCAGCGGAAGAAGTCCCTATAAGCTGCAGGGGCAGACACTTCATGCCATGACGATCGGCTTCATTCATCCGAGAACCAGAGAGTACATGGAGGTTACGGCGCCTCTTCCAGAATATTTTGAAAAAATTCTAAAAGATTTGCGATAATTTCAAAAAATAATTCCGTTTTTCAAAAAAATGTATTATAATATATTCATAGAATGTTAGGAAAGGCGGGATCTTTTATGGGCAACAAAATCTATACCATTGGTCGTGAATTTGGCAGCGGGGGAAGAGAAATCGGCGAAAAGCTTGCGGAACGTCTTGGAATTAAGCTCTACGACAAAGAATTGTTACAGCAGGCGGCAAAGGAAAGCGGTTTCTGCGAGGAGATTTTCGAGAATCATGATGAGAAACCGACCAGCAGCTTTTTGTATTCCCTGGTCATGGATACATATTCGCTGAACGGCTATCATTCGGCACCGTTTCTCGATATGCCTTTAAACCACAAAGTGTTCCTGGCGCAGTTTGACACCATCAAAAAGATTGCAGAGCGGGAATCCTGCGTGATTGTTGGAAGATGCGCCGATTACGCATTATCGGACAATCCGGACTGCATCAATATCTTTATTCATGCGGACATGGACAAACGCGTTAAGATTATCAGCCAACGCGCCAATATTACGGAAAGCAAAGCCAGGGATCTGATCCAGAAACAGGATAAGCAGCGTGCAAGTTATTATAACTATTATACAAGCAAAAAATGGGGCGATTCCCAGAGCTATCATCTGACACTGGACTCCGGTAAACTGGGAATTGACGGTTGTATTGATATGATCTTAAAGTTCCGTGAAATCCTCGATGCATCCAGATAACATCATCGGCTAATATCATACAACGTGAACGAAATGGTTTCAAATGGTTTCAAAGAGGCGGCACTTATTTGATTTAAGGTGCCGCCTCTTTATGTCTGCGCAAACAAACACCGGCAAAATGCAGGAAAAACGCACATATTCCTTGAAATGCGGGCGGCGGTGTGCTATAGTAGAGATACAGATATTTATTCGCAAAACACAAGTTTAACGAATAGTTTTTACGGGAGCGTCACGCCTACACACAAGGCGAACAAGGACGCCCCCATTTTTGTTAAAAAAACATAAATCACACCGCAACCGAAGCAACCGGAACAACCATAAAGCCGATCGCTCCGCGTCGGGTCTCGCGCTCGACTACAAAAGACGCTTGCTGAAGATAATCTCCGGCGCTCCGACTACAGAGACGCGCGCACCGCGCACCGCGCGGAAAGCGCGCTTACTCAATACCCAAGAACGGTATCTTACGCAAGATGAACATAATCACGTTCCAGATCTTGTCAAAATTAACGATAATCAGTACAACCGGTATCAGCCATCTAACAACCGTCAAATCGACAAAAATTCCAAACAAACCGACCGCACCGGCAAGCACATCAATCAATTCGTCAAGCACACTAGAGATTCCCTCCGGCAAGTCCGGCAAATTGATAGGTGCAAACACAATTTGCAAAAGCCCGAAAACTAATTCCAAAAGCCCTTTAACAATCAACCCTTAAGCACCTCCCGCAACTTAGACTGTAAAAGCCAGATCACAGCGCCTACCATTATTACATCAGTAACAAAATAAATTTTGTCCTGCAATCCATCAAAATCGTCAGCTATACTCTGCAAATTAACCGTCTGAGGCTCGATCAAGTATGTATCTTGCCATTTCAAACCGGGAAAAGGAATACCGGCACTACCAGAAGAAGCACTTTGAATTGCTTGCAAAAGCCGAACAAAAAGGTCAATCGGCGTATACAAAGCGCCCAGCTTCTCCGAGAAGAAATCATTCAGACGAGTAAAAAAATCCGAAAAAAATTCATCATCGGGAATAAAAAGTGACTTAAGAGCGTTTATTATACCGTCAAAAAATCCTGCAAAAAAATCCGAGATTTTATCGAAAATCGAATGTGTCGTATTGGCAGTATCTTGTGCTATGTCGTTCCCCTCTTGCGCTATCTGGTTACCCTCTTGTGCTATACTATTACCTTGATTTTGCGAATCAGTAACACCATTAACCGCTCCGACCACATCTCCAATAGACGATGATTTCCCAAGATCTTGTGCGTAAAAATTGATATAAGACCCACTCCAACTAGTAGTAAGAACAGGCTCAAAGTCAATCGTTGAGTTAATCGTACAAATATAACTAACACGACAGCCCACAAAAATAGATGAATAACCACTAAGTTCCGACACAACAAATCGCAAATCCGTGCCAGACGGAAAAGTATACTCTTTCCCACCTATCGAAACAAAATACTGGAATGAAGTTTGTGTGACATAGTTAGATACCTCCGCACCATCACGCGTTGATATGGTATAATTCAAGTTAGCGTCCGGCATATAAATAGAACATGAATATGTATCATTCAAATCAAACTGCCCTGAAAGGGCAACGCCCACCGTATAATCAAGATCAAGAGAACAAACATACCGATCATTCGATTTTTCAGAGATAAACAACGATACACTTTGAGTAGTAGTACCCTGTCGTACCGTACCCGTAGCACTACCAGTTATAGGCGTTGAAGTAGGAAAGACAACATTTTTTCCGACATTAAAAGCACTCACACGTCCAGAAAAATCCCCACCAGCATATGCTTTAATGGGTGTGACGGCAATATCTAAACACAGTACCGAAAAAATGAGACACAATGCCAAACACAACCGCAAACCCCGCAAAGAAAAGCAACGTTGCACCCTCATTCGGAGACACCCCCTCTCTCAAGTCAGACAAGTGACCAAAAGAACCATATGCAAAATACGGAACATCCGTCAAAGAATAAGTGCTTTCATCAACCGTATATGCAGAACTATCAGAGTAACGATAAATATCTATGCAAGGATAGCTACCACCCACAAGAGTATCAGCGCTGACAGACACATCATACACAAGCCTATAATGCTCCACCCAATAATTATTGTTATATGGGTATTCTCGGGTACAAAACGCGACATAGTCAGTATCCCCAATATTAGCAAGCACGCCAGAAAAATAGTCGCGATAATAAGTGGGTAATTGATAGCTTGTACCGCTATTACTAGCGTAAGCCGACACATTTGAAGTATCATCCACAACAACAACAGGCACACCCCCCAATTCATCATTATAAAGCTTCTCTTCCTCTTCCGTATCATCCACAATATAAACCGGAACACCACCCCGTTCTGAATCGAACAAAGAAGCTTCTGTAGATTCCTCTACGCTTTCAGTGCCATCACTACCAGAGCCACCACCAAGACTATCAGTACCAGACTCCACAACGTCCGAGCCAAGTTCCGAACCAGATACCCCAAGTTCCGCATCAGATACCCCAGATTCCGCAACCCCCGCGTTAGATTCCAAAATATTTTCATCCATAAGCCCCCCTAAAACTCAACTTTACCACCAAACGCCATACGAAGAAACGTATCAACGATCAGCTGACCAAGCGCAAAAGCTACACCATACGGAATAGCGCTCTGCACAACCATTGTAAAAAGATCAATCGCGTCTTTCATTGTTAATCCTCCTCCCTTGCCACTCGTTTCTATAACGCTTCATCTTTGCATAAGTATCATAGCAATCATAAAGCGCCGGCGAATGTACCCACAAAAACGATCTACAAGTGTCCGTTATAAGCTTACCGTTCTCCTCATGACTTTTTGAGCCGTCTATCAGCCTATTAAATTGGAACACCTTGAAAAAATTGCTACAGAGTACCACATTACGAATCTGCTCACGAAACGGTTTAGCAAGCCGTCCGTACACTTGAGTAGTGCCGACAATGTGTTTTCTCTGCTTTCTCTGTTGCGATACCTCGATCATAACCTCAATGTCGATGTTCTTACTCTCAAGTGAGTTAAACTCTAAATGAATTTCATCAATCAAGTAAATAACTCCAGCATAACCATTTTCCAAGGACTTAAGACAATCAAGCCCGTTATACTCAATAACACGGGTTGATTCCGGCAAGCCCTCAATAGCCACATTTGTACAAAGTATAGCAAGCGGATAAGCTTCACAAAGTTTCTTGACATACTGGACAGCCGAAAGCGTTTTTCCGCTCCCCTGTTCACCGCAAAATATCAACAAACCTTCTGGATCAAAATACTCCGGATGAGCACGCCGAAAATCACGATCATGCTTAAGCACGCCGAACATATTAAAAGGGTTTTTCGACCCCTCAAGATATTGGGTTGTAACACTCATTTATACCTCCTAAACAAAAAGAGGGAGCATACCGCCCCCTCTCCAAGATCAGACTAAACCGACAGCTTACCCTTGCGGAACGCCGACATAAGCACACGCGCAAGCTTGCGAACGCCCCACCACATGAACACAAGTCCAATAGCAGCGCCCGTAGTAGAAGCAAGAACCGCTACTACCGTAGACACGCTGATCTGTCCCGTCATGGCAGAGAGTACAGACGCCCAATCAGCAGAACTAACAGCCGTAGCACCCTCCGCTACCATGATACCAAGTCCATTCATCACACACACCCCCTTTACTTGATTGTGACATTATCCAAAAACGCACGACCACCGGACACGGAATAATCACAGATTACCTCATGCCCAATGTCAGACGGTTTCAGCATATCAACCAAGTTAGACGGCAGGAAAATTTCCTCCGTTTTCTGCCCGATCTGACCATTAGAACGGTCAATTTCTGACGAATCCGTAAGAACATTCATCATACAGTAAACTGAACCTTTTTTTGATGTACCTCTACGATACCCCACCAATTTCATCATACTTTTTTCCTCTCTTTCTCTCTTAAAGGGTATTTAGTTGTCAAGGAGCGCTTGAGTTTAAGCCGATCTTGTGGTAAAATTTACCAGATAGACAAAGGTTCATGCAGGTTCCAAGCCTATGCTTTTACAAGAGGGCTACCAATGCGCCCACGACAACCGCTTGAATAAGGTTAATAATAAGTTATTAACTTGATACATATATTACCAAAAAGTTAGTAACAAGTCAATAACCTTTTGGGAAAATATGGGAGAAATTTACATGCCAACAAAAAAACCAATTATACAAGTAGTATTAACCGACAAATATAATAAAAAGCTTAAGGCATTAGCCAATCAAGAGGACAAAAGTACAAGCAGTTACACAGCAAAAATCCTAGAACAACATATAGACGAATACGAAAAAAAACACGGAAACATAAAAACAGACAATAACGCCTAGACTTACACAGTATAGCGGTAAGACGCGCCCTCCTACCCCTATGAAACTATAGTTATAAAGACAAGTAATGAGGGGATAACCGGACGCACCGCTCAATAGTAAGTGTTACCGTACTAACCAGTTTAACAAGTTAATGTGTAAGATCAAACAATTCATCACGCCAGTTCGGATTTTTAGCAGTAACCATCTGTTGAAGTTTCCTAGACATACGCCCAGCATGAACATCAATTTCATTTGTAAGAAAAGATATATCCCCGTCATTAGCCATAATAAGCGCGGTCATAGTAGGCATGACTTGCCGAACAATCCATTCACGTTTATCGTCAAGCGTTTTATCGGCTTTTGGAATATAAAGACGTAAAGACTCCACACCAGACAAAAAGCGAGCGTACTCAATATCAGTACTACAACGGGATTTATTAACATCATCGAGAATGATAATACGAAAATAATTCTTCAAGATACCAAGACAAATAGAACCAATAGAAGCGCCGGAAAGCATAAGTGCAAGTGCCTGAGAAGCACGTTGATCTTTCAACTCAAGTTCCCAACGAACCCAAGGAAAGCCAACCCCCTGTTCCGCCTGTTTGTCATAAACACGGAGCATTATATCACTTGTCCGGCTGCCAAGATAAAGCGTATGACCTTTTACATCACCAGAAGTTGTATACTCGGAAAGATCACGCCAAGAACGGAACTTAGAAACAAACTGTTGTGCCTTAAGAATATCAACAAGATCATCCAGAGAGAAAAATATATCATTGACATTATCGATCGCCAGATCAAGGCGCGTAACATGTCCAAGCCGATCAACACGAGTTAAAAGTTCAGACATAATCTGAACATCCATATCAATAGCGTCAGTCCCGAACGGAGTAGAAACCTCAAGAGACCGCCGAAAATACATAAAAAGATCAGACATAGCAGAACCGGAAACATCAAAGTGTACACCCATGCCCTCATTACCGTCATAGAGTACACGCAATGTCGAGCCATTAAGCAAAAGCATTTGACGATACCCATTAGCGCCTTTTGGACACGTATGAAAATCAGACATCAAAAAGCCAAAATCATCAAGCACAGCTTCCACATCATCCCCCTCTAAGATCGTAAAAGAAAGCCAATCAATCCGGCAAGAAAGCCCATTCTTAAGTATTTCAGAAAAATCCTGCATATTCTTCAAAACCCCACTTTCTGTATTTAGTACCCCCGTATTACTGCACGGGGGCAATACAAAATTCCAAAATTTTTGTAATAAAAAGAGACTTTTTCACAAAAGCCCCTAAAGAAAACTTAGAAATTGTCCGATTTAAAAACTATTCGATTAAACTTATATTTCACAAACACTTTTGAAAAAAGTAGTTCGTGAAACATCCAATTTTAACGAATAGTTATAACCATAAAACAACCATTAAGCTGTTTTACGCTGTGCCGAATATTTCGCAGCCATAGAGATATACCGCAATGCAAGCCTGTGTGCAATATCATTCGCTGTGTCGTCTCATTTAACAGATTTCTTCGGAATCCAGCAGAATGGTAAACGGACCGTCATTTAACAGAGAGATCTTCATATCCGCACCGAAAATACCGCAGCCGGTATCTGGAATCTGTTCTTTGCACCGTGCGACAATATAATCATACATCCGGCTCGCCATTTCGGGCTTCCCGGCACGGACAAAGGAAGGACGGTTTCCTTTGCGGCAGTCCGCATATAAGGTAAACTGCGAGATCAGCAAAAGACTTCCGCCGACGTCCGCCAACGATAGATTTGTTTTTCCGTCCGCATCCTCAAAAATACGAAGCCCCAACAGCTTTTTGATCATTTTATCGGCGATTGCGGTCGTATCGGTATCGGCAATTCCGATCAGAACCAAAAATCCTTTTTGAATTGCGCCGGTGACATTGCCGTCTACCGTGCAGGATGCCTCGGTTACGCGCTGTATTACAAATTTCATTTTATCAATCTCCTTTTTGAATTATTTACTTTATTGATCCTGAATTTCATTTCATGATAGATCATTTCATGACAGATAATTTTATTATAAAATAGTTACGAGGTGATATGCAATCTATGGAATTAAAAAAACTTTTAAGCTATACACGCCAGGCGGTTGACGATTATAAACTCATTGAGGAGGGCGATCATATTGCGGTCGGTATTTCCGGTGGCAAGGACTCTCTCACTCTCCTCTACGCGCTTGCCGGACTCAGACGCTTTTATCCGAAGAAATTCACACTCACGGCAATCACCGTCGATCTGGGATATGACTCTTTTGATCTTACTCCCATAAAGCAGCTCTGCGAGGAACTTAAGGTACCGTACCACATTGTAAAAACAGAGATTGCACGTATCCTGTTTCACGGCGACAGCGTGTCGGACAAAGCAGTCAAGGGATCTCCGTGTGCGCTGTGCGCCAAAATGCGCAAGGGAGCACTCAATGAGGCGGCTCTGGAATTAGGATGCAATAAGGTTGCCTACGCACATCACATGGATGATGTGATTGAGACGGCGTTTCTTTCCATGATTTTTGTGGGAAGATTCTATGCGTTTCCACCGAGCACACATTTAGACCGCACACAGCTTGTGGTCATACGCCCCTTACTATACGTCTCTGAAGCGGAAGTAAAAGGATTTCGGAATAAGATGAAGCTTCCGGTCGTCGCTAATCCATGTCCTGCAGACGGGCACACACAGCGTGCTTACGTGAAAAATCTGATCCGACAGATCAATCTGGATCATCCCGGAGCCAAAAAACAGCTTTTTCATGCAGTATTACATGGAAATATCCCCGGATGGCAGACAGGCGTCGCTGAGGAAAAGGAGAATTCAATTCGTTTATGAAAGAAAAAGCATATTATGAAAATGTGAATGTAAAAAATGAAGTAAAATTGCGCAAGCTTCTGGAACAGCTTCCGGATTTCTGCAAACAGTTTTTCATCGGCATTGAGCCAACCACTTCCTCGCGTACCAGAATCGCGTATGCTTACGATATCGGCTGTTTTTTTGACTATCTCTGCGATGTGAATCCTATTTGCCAGAACTATACCGTAAAGGATATTCCGCTCTCGCTTTTAGACGAGCTCACGCCTATGGATATTGAGGAATATCTCTCCTATCTGAAGTATTACGAAAAAAACGGTGTGGAACACACGAACGACGAGCGCGGTATCAAGCGAAAGCTGGCCTCTCTCCGCTCCTTTTACCGCTACTATTTCAAAAACGACCTGATAAAAAATGATCCGGCCGTGAAAGTGGACATGCCCAAGATTCACGACAAAAATATTATCCGGCTGGACATCGATGAGGTCGCGAGACTGTTAGACGAAGTCGAATCCGGCGAAAGTCTGACTCCCCGCCAGCAAAAATATCACGACCGCACAAAGACAAGAGATCTCGCCCTTATGACGCTGCTCCTCGGAACCGGAATCCGTGTCTCGGAATGTGTCGGACTCGATCTGGAAGACGTTGATATGCGCAATAACGGCATCAAGATTCACCGAAAAGGCGGCGCAGAGGTTGTTGTATACTTTGGGGAAGAAGTACGCGAAGCACTTCTCGCTTATATGGCTGAGCGCCAGAAAATAACCGCCGAAGACGGCAGTATCAACGCCCTCTTTCTCTCCTTGCAGAACCGGAGAATCAGCGTGCGTTCGGTCGAAAATCTGGTCAAAAAATATGCAAAACTGGTGACCAGCTTAAAGCATATTACACCGCACAAACTGCGCAGTACCTACGGCACCTCCCTCTATCGCGAGACGGGGGATATCTATCTGGTCGCGGATGTACTCGGCCATAAGGACGTCAACACGACGCGGAAGCATTACGCTGCCATCGACGATGATCGACGACGCAGCGCAGCCAAATATGTAAAGCTCCGTGATGTCTAGTGTTCCCCGGAGATGCATCTATCGCCTTAAGTCCTATCAGATCCGTGGCTCTGGCAAGACTCTGACAAACAAAAAGCTGTTTATAAAAAAGCAGCTCACAAAGAAGCTCCAGTCATCCGACCGGAGCTTCTGCTGGCTTAAGAACTTCATCTAACTTTTCCTGGATACGTACCTTCACCAGATCCGCAATCTCATGCGTTTTGAGACCGCCATATTCATCGTATAAAATAGGTTTCAGATAATGTACCTGCGTGGTGACCGGTCCCAAACAAAAGCTGTTAAAAACTTTATAAGAATCAATCAGAGCCACCGGTACGATCGGTGCCTTTGTCTTTAACGCAATCTTAAAACTGCCGGCTTTAAAATCACACACATGGTTCTTATTGTTAAATTCGTATCCGCCCTCCGGAAACAGAATATAACGCTTTCCCTGCTTTACTTCCTCGGATACCTCATTGATGATCGTCAATGCCTGTCTAACATCCTTCTTATCCAGCCGCTTTCCCTGAAGCAGATCCACAAATTCACGAACCAGTATGGTATTGGACTTCGCCTTATCCATCACAAGAGAACATGGCTCCCTGTGGGTGTAGATAATGCCGAGTGCGTCGTACTTTCCCTGATGATTCGGATACATCATGTAGCCGCCTTCTGTCGGAAGCAGCTCTGTGCCGTAAGATTTTGTGTGGATGCCGCCGGTTACCTTCATCAGGCGAATCACATGGCGCGCCAGCGCGTAGCGCTCCTCTACACTATACTTTTCAGGATGATCCGCCTCCCTGCGCATCTTCGGTATCATATAAGGCGCTCTGAAAAGATTCATTAAAATGACATAGATAAACTTTATCATACGAGATAACTCATCCTCCGTAATTCATATTCTCTGTGCTGCCTTCCCGCACAATATGAGCTCGTCAGAATTCATTATACCGTACTTACCCAAAAAACACAACCGACCGGAGACGCTGCACAAAAAATACCATCTTACTTGAGATGTTCTGCCGAATAATACGGGATGGTCAGATACTGTCCGGAATGAATGTCCCCCGGCAGGATGTGATTGATCGCACAGATCTCCTCCATATATTCGTCCATGCTGTCGTAATCGTCTGTGATATATTCATCTGCGATATTCCAGAGGGTATCTCCCTTCTGGATCTGGATGCTTGTGTAATATTTATAAGAAGGTTCCGCAGGAGCCGCCTGTGTGCGGATCGTTCCCAGCAGGACAGAACCGATCACAATGACGGTTAAAACCATCAATCCCAACATGAATGTGCGTCTCTGCGCCTTTACCGCTGCTCTTCTGCTTCTCATAAGAATACCTCCTGTCATGTTAATCGAACGTTCATTCCGAACGTTTGTTGCGAACGTTTGTTTATGTTCCTATCATAATACCAGAACATCCGTTTGTCAACAAGAAAATCGAACAAATTTTCGGAATATATGTTTGCATTTTTACGCATGCTGTGTTAAACTAAATTATACATAATAGCATTGGTAATGATTGACAGGAGGTATATGCATGGCATACGGCAAGATCAGCACGAAGCAGAGAGAGATTCTTGAATACATTAAACAGGAGATATTGAATAAGGGATATCCGCCCGCTGTGCGTGAGATCTGCGAGGCAGTTGACTTGAAGTCTACCTCCTCCGTCCACTCCCATCTGGAGACACTTGAGAAGAACGGATACATCCGCCGCGACCCAACGAAACCGCGTGCGATCGAGATCATTGATGATAACTTTAACCTCACCAGACGCGAGGTTGTCAATGTCCCGATTCTCGGGAATGTGGCTGCCGGTCAGCCGTTACTCGCAGTCGAGAACATTGAGACCTACTTTCCGATTCCGACCGAATTTCTCCCGAACGCAGAGACGTTCATGTTGAGGGTAAAGGGCGAAAGCATGATTAACGTCGGCATCTTCGACGGAGACAATGTTTTAGTTGAGAAGCAGTCGACCGCGCGCAACGGCGAGATGGTCGTCGCGCTGGTGGAGGATTCCGCTACTGTTAAGACCTTTTATAAGGAGGACGGTTATATCCGCCTTCAGCCGGAGAATGACACGATGGATCCGATCATTGTTCCAGATTGCCAGATTCTCGGAAAGGTCATTGGTATTTTCCGTTTTCTTTCCTGATGAAGTTCGGTATTCCTGGAATAAAATGCAGATTCCTATTATAATGTACAAGAAAGAATCCTGCTTTTCAGGATTCTCCGCCTGCGGCGAGTTGCTCTAGCGACATCGCGCGAGTGCACATCCCTGCGGAGCTTTTCTATGTAACAGGAACGAAGTTTCCTATTATATAGAAAAAAGTATGCCCCCTTTCCTGTCAGCCAGAAGGGAGGCATACTCTTTTTACGACACTCTTAAATTCAAAAACACGCATCTATGACCTTTCCGTCTCTCCGGAATCTTACGGATCGCCGCATCTATGACCTTTCCATTTCTCCGGAATCTTACAGATCAGCCACATCTACGATCTTTCCGTCTCTCCAGATACGCTCCAGATCATAGAATAAACGATCTTCCTTGGAAAAAATATGGACAATGATGTCACCGTAATCCATGAGAATCCAGGTAGAACTGGAATTTCCCTCGATCTGTTTGGTCTTAAGTCCCGCTTTGTATAATGCCTCTTCGCAGGCATCACGCATTGCCTGAATCTGATTCTGATTCGTTCCGTCCGCAATCACAAAATAATCTGCAACCGGTGAAATCTCACGGATATCAATGATCTTAACATCCTCCGCCTTGCGGTCTTCCAAAGCCGCTACTGCTATTTTACAATATTCCTGTGATGTCATTGCATGTTTCCTTTCTATCTGTTCTTTGTTCGTTTTAACAGGTAATCCGTCAAACCGGATCTGTCTGTTCCTTCTGGTACTGCCGGTAGAATTCATAGGCAAGCTGTGTGGAGGGATCTAACGGTCCGCCGACCCTGGAGCGGTATTTCAATGTGTCGCAGAGAATCTCCGCCATACAGGCATCCAGATCTTCAAATGCCAGTTTCCGCACCCTCGGCAGATCTGCGGCCTTGTTCCTTCCCGGCTCGATATAATCCGCAATATAGATGATCTTATCGAGCGTACTCATATCCGGCGCGCCGGTTGTGTGCACCTTGATGGCGTGCAGGATCTTAGGATCTTTTACTTCATAGACCGTCTCTGCCAGATAAGCTCCCAGCTTGGCATGCAGCAGAAACGGGCTCTCATATTCTATGGCATTGATGGGAATGTCATGTTCCTCACAGATCTGAAGCTTCTCATCGTCCGGAATACATTTGGCACAATCGTGAAGCAGACCTGCGAGCATCGCCTGCTCGATCGATGTCTCATAAGCCATCGCCATACATCCGGCGGTATACATGACACCTTTCGTGTGCTCATACCGTCCCTTATCCAACTCTTTTTTTAATCGTTTACGAATCTCATGCTGTTCCATTTTTATTCTCCCAAATTCGATACGCCGTACAGATGATAGCGTTTGATCAGCTCCCACACCTCGCCCGGGAGCATGGCGGGACATTCACCTGTCATGCGGATCTGTGCGCGGATTGCCGTCGAGGAGACATCGGTCCGTCCGCCCGCAAGCGGATAGATCTCAGCCGGAAACAGCGCCTTGATGCGCCGTATTTTTCCCTCAATCTGCGGCAGTTCTAAGGTATCCCTGACCGCTGCAAGCACGGTGGCATTCTGACAGATGATCTCCGGATGCCTCCACTTGTCAAAGTAGTCCAGGGAATCGGCTCCCATGATAAAGAAGAATTGATCCTCTGGGAACTGTTCCTTTAGATGCTGCAGCGTCTTATACGTATAACTTGTCCCGGAAGACTCTATTTCTATACGTGAAAGCTTAAATGACGCATCATTTTTGATGGCCGCCTGCGTCATTTCCGCGCGCACCTGCGCGGGTGTCATCTCCGCCTCCTCCTTATTCGGAGAGTGCCCTGCCGGTATGAACCACACCTCGTCCAACGCGAACTCCCGGTAGGCGCTCCTTGCAATATTCAGATGTCCCTGATGAATCGGATCAAACGAGCCGCCTAAAATTCCGATCTTTCTCATGCCGGAAGTTCAAACTTGCTGTTTTTCTTCGCCTGGCGGAATAAGATGATCTTCTTGCCGATGACTTTTACAACAGCAGAATGTGTGCGCTCTGCGATGACCTGTGCAATCTCCCGCGGATCATCCGCACAATTCTTTAATACGGAAATCTTAATCAGTTCCCGTTTCTCTAATGCTTCATCCAGCGCCTGGATAATCTCCGGTGTCAGGCTTGCCTTGCCGATCTGAAAGATTGGATCTAAGGTGCTTGCACATCCGCCGAGATAGGCGCGCTGCTTACTTGTCAATTCCATATCCTGCTTCCTCCTCTTTACTTATAATAATCAAATTCAAAACCGTACATGCGCACGGTATCGCCGTCCTCAATTCCCTGTGCCTCCAGGTCTTTTAAAATGCCCTGCTCCTTCATGAACTTCTGGAAGAAAAGGAATCCCTTCTCGGAATCCATATTCGTATAGCCAAGCATCTTCTCGATCTTCGGTCCTTCCACAACGAATGCACCGTCGTCAGCCACCGTAATTGTGTATGGCTCATCCTTAAAGAAACGGAGTGCCGGATCGAATTCAGGCTCATAGACAACCGGCTCCTTGCTGCACTGGTCGAGAAGCTCGCTCACGCAGTACAACAGTTCCTTTAATCCCTTGCCGCTTACGGCAGAAATCGGGAACACACGGATTCCGTCTTTTTCAAAGGTGTCTTTTAACTTCTGGATAATCTCATTCTCGTCCCCGTAGACCGCATCCATTTTATTTGCCGCGATGACCTGCGGCTTTTTTAACAGTGCCGGATCGTAAGTTTCCAGCTCCTTGTTGATCGCGATAATATCCGCCACAGGATCACGTCCCTCGGTGCCGGCAGCGTCCACCATGTGGATCATTACCTTCGTGCGCTCGATATGGCGCAGAAATTCAAGTCCAAGTCCAACACCCTCGGAAGCGCCCTCAATCAGTCCAGGAATGTCGGCAATGACGAAACCCTTCGCGCCGTCTAAATCCACCACGCCAAGATTGGGCTGCAGCGTTGTAAAATGATAGTTGGCAATTTTCGGCTGTGCGTTGGTCACGCGCGATAACAGCGTGGATTTCCCGACATTCGGGAAGCCAACCAGACCGACGTCCGCGATTACTTTTAATTCCAGCTTGACTTCAATCTCGATCGAATCTCCGCCCGGCTGCGCATATTTTGGTGCCTGCATCGTCGATGTCGCGTAATGCTGGTTGCCAAGTCCGCCTCTGCCGCCCCGCAAAATGACCTGTCTGCGATTCTCTCCGGACATATCGGCGATGACCTTGCCGGACTCTGCATCCTTGATCACGGTTCCCTCCGGCACCTTTAAGATGAGATCCTCACCGTTTTTGCCGTGGCAGTTGCGCTTGCCGCCCTCTTCTCCGGGCTGTGCCGCAAACTTTCTGCGATGACGGTAATCCGTCAGGGTGTTTAAACCTTCATCCACCACAAAGACCACGTCGCCGCCCTTGCCGC
>OMGH01000393.1_pt1 | contig 37623 bp, 35 predicted proteins | sample 1645841 | NCBI WGS metagenome assembly OMGH01 (sample SAMN00849584, study PRJEB25192) | human gut metagenome
CCTTGCTGGGAGTCGGCCGAATACCGATATAACGTCGAATGCGAAAACTACTGAACCGGTCAGTCAGCGAACAAATCGTGTGCCGAGGCTGGTTTTGTCGGCTCTTCGACCTTGATGTTCACCTGCGCCGGGCTCAACAGGAACACGCGCGGAGTGACACGTTCGATGGAGCCACGCACGCCAAAAACCACACCCGCGGAAAAGTCCACAATGCGATACGCCACGGCCTCGGCCACACCGGTCAGGTTCAGCACCACCGGAACGCCGTCGCGAATGGCACGTCCGACCAGCTGAGCGTCCTCATAGGATTTCGGGTGAATCGTGGTGATACGACTCACCCTTCCGCCTTGGAACGGGTTGGCTTTGGTCTGCTCGCGCGGTGCGGACGTCGCGGCAGGAGTCGAAGCCATCGGGGTCACGGAATGGTCGGAATCGAACGAGGTTTCGCTGCTCTCAGCCTCCTCGTTGAAATCCTCGTCACCTTCGGCAACGTCGGTCATGCCCAAATAGGACATCGCGCTTTTCATAAAACCTGCCATGAACGATCCTTTCGCGTCTTCGCGTTGCTTTTAGCGCAGGAAATCCGGAATATCCAAATCGCCGGCGTCGTTCGAAGACACCACTTCATGCTCGGTGGTCTGGTCGAATGACGGAACGACGGGTTCCGGAGTGGACGGAATATAAGTGGACAGCGGCTGCACCTTCGGGGCTTCCGGAGTCTGAATAAGCTGAGGCTGGGGCTGCTGCGGAACCGCCGCTGCCCTCGGGGCTGCGGACAACGCCGACAGCGGCACCGTGCTTTCCGCAGGCTCTGCCTGCTTCTGGGCTTCAGCCTGAGCCGCCTTCTTGGAGTTGGCATCAAAGCCTGCGGCGATAACAGTGACACGCACTTCGTCGCCGTAAGCGTCGTCGAGGGAAAGACCCCAGATGATCTGTGCTTCCGGATGGATGGCCTTGCCCACCAGCTGGGTGGCGGCGGCCGCTTCCTGCAACTTCAGATCGGACGGGCCGGCGATATTGATCAGCGCGCCGTGGGCACCCTCGATGCTTTCTTCCAGCAGCGGCGAGCTGATGGCGATTTCAGCTGCCTGAGTGGCGCGATCCTCGCCTCGTGCGGAACCGATGCCGAACAGTGCGGTGCCCGCGCCACGCAGAATAGCGTTGACATCGTTGAAGTCGACGTGAATGTACGAGTTCGAAGAAATCAGGTCGGTGATGCCCTGCACGCCGGCCAGCAAGGCGGTGTCGGCGGTCTTGAACGCATCGACGATGCCGATGGTGCGATCGGAAAGCTCAAGCAGTCGATCGTTCGGAATCACGATCAGCGCATCGACTTCCTTGCGCAGATTCTCAATGCCAAGTGCTGCGGAAGCCGCACGCTGGGGACCTTCAAAGCTGAACGGGCGGGTAACCACCGCAATGGTCAGGGCACCCTGCTGATGCGCGGCGCGAGCCACGATCGGGCTTGCACCGGTACCGGTGCCACCACCCTCACCGCAGGTCACGAACACCATATCGGCGCCCTTGAGCGATTCCTCGATATCGGACTGATGATCCTGAGCGGCCTTGGCACCCTTCTCCGGGTCGGCACCTGCGCCAAGCCCGCGGCTGGTGGCATCGTTCAAGGAGATCTTGACATCGGCGTCGGAACGCATCAGGTCCTTCGCGTCAGTATTGATCGCAATGAATTCAACACTTTGAAGACCCTCGGCAATCATGCGATTGACGGCATTACCGCCAGCTCCACCAACACCGACAACCTTGATATTCGTTTTGTCGTTGAAATTGTCAGTCTGGGCAATCTCGCTCACCATAGTCTCCTGTCACTCGCGTTTACGCACAACTTTATCGCAGACACGCTGCAGTACGCGCACTTTTCGCCGTGTGTAACGGCGTTTTTTCACTTTTTTATTGCTAACGTGTTCATTTCGCCTGCGATTTACCCTCTTTCGGTGCCCCCACGACGATTTAACCACATCAGCATGTCATATTCAATAGCTGGCGTCCATAGGATCATCCCCAAACAACGCCTGACGTTCATCATGCGTTGTTTCCCGTGATTCCAACCATCCGTAAGGCAGATGCACTTTCTTTGCGAAGCGCACGCGCCCCCTTGGCTTGTCGACCACTCGCTCGGGAAAACAGATGTTGGGATCCAGCTTGCCTATTTCGGCTCTGACATCCTCAAGATTTTCACATTCCATGAACGCGCGACGGGTGGAGCCTCCAACGGGGAATCCCTTGAGATACCACGCGATATGCTTACGCAGATCATGCACGGCCATCTGCTCATCGCCATCATAGAATTCGGTCAACAGTTCCGCATGGCGTTCAACCACACGGCACACATCTCCTAACGTGGGGTCAACACGCTTGTCGCTGCCAGCGAACGCATTCTTGATATCGGCGAACAGCCATGGCCTGCCTTGGCAGCCGCGGCCAATCGCAACGCCGGCACAACCGGTTTCGGCAACCATGGCAAGCGCATCGTTCGCACCCCAAATATCGCCGTTGCCGAACACTGGAATGTCAAGCGCTTCGACCAGCTCGCCAATCCGGCTCCAGTCGGAATGCCCGCCGTAATATTCGGCGGTGGTACGCGCGTGCAAGGTCACCGCCTTGCAGCCTTCCTCCTGCGCGATATGGCCCGCTTCCAAGAACGTTTCATGCTCATGGTCGATGCCGACGCGGATTTTAGCCGTCACCGGCACGTTGGCAGCATCGCAGACCTTGACCACACGCTGGATGATCTCGCGAAACAGATCCGTCTTCCACGGCAAAGCCGATCCGCCGCCGCGTCGGGTCACTTTCGGCACGGGGCATCCGAAGTTCAGATCGACATGGTCGGCCATGTTTTCGTCGATGACGATTTTCGCGGCCTGTTCCACGATCGCCGGGTTCACACCGTACAGTTGCAGCGAACGGATTTTCTCGCTCGGCGCGAAATGGCACAACCGCAACGCTTTGGGATTGCGTGCGACCAACGCGCGCGCGGTGATCATTTCGGCCACGTATAGACCGTCCGGTCCGTAGCTTTCGCAAATCACGCGGAACGGCCAGTTGGTAACACCCGCCATAGGCGAAAGCACCACCGGGGTTTCAACGTGTACCGGCCCTAAATCAACAGGCTTCATAACCGGAGGAACCGACGGCCTCACCGCGTCGGTACGCGGGTCGAGCACGTCGGATTCCTCGTAAGCAGTCACAATGCTATCTGGCATAAGAACGCTATGGTAACCAGTATCCAGCTTTAATACAAGCCACCGGCTTCGGCGATCTTGACGGACTCAGGCCAAGCCTCGCCGCCCATCTCAACCGGCACCTGCGGGTAACGTACATGCTTCTCGCCAATACGTGCGGCCACATAATCAGCCACCTTGTCGAGTGCGACGCGCTCCTGCTGCATGGTATCACGTTCGCGAATGGTGACGGCCTGATCGTCAAGCGTGTCGAAGTCGACGGTGATGCACAGCGGGGTGCCGATTTCGTCTTCACGGCGATAGCGACGACCGATCGCACCGGCCTCGTCATAGTCGATCATCCAGTCATGCTGACGCAAATCGGCGGCCAGATCGTGTGCCACGGTCTGCAATTCCGGCTTCTTGCTCAACGGCAGTACAGCGGCCTTGACCGGAGCCAGGCGCGGATCAAGGCGAAGCACGGTGCGCTTATCGACGCCGCCCTTGGTATTCGGGGCCTCGTCAACGTCGTAGGCGTCAACAAGGAAGGCCATGAGGGAACGGGTCAGGCCGGCGGCCGGTTCGATGACGTACGGCACGTATTTTTCGCCGGTGGCCTGGTTGAAGTAGCTCAGATCCTCGCCGGAATGCTTGGCATGCGCGGAAAGATCGAAGTCGGTACGGTTGGCGACGCCTTCAAGCTCGCCCCAATCGGAACCCTGGAAGCCGAACTTGTATTCGATGTCGACGGTACGCTTCGAATAGTGGGCCAGCTTCTCCTTCGGATGCTCATAATGGCGCAGGTTCTCCGGCTTCACACCAAGGTCGATGTACCACTGGGTACGCGCGTCGATCCAGTACTGGTGCCATTCCTCATCGGTGCCCGGAGCCACGAAGAATTCCATTTCCATCTGCTCGAACTCGCGGGTGCGGAAGATGAAGTTGCCCGGAGTGATCTCGTTACGGAAGGACTTGCCCATGTTGGCGATGCCGAACGGCGGCTTGGAACGCGAAGAAGTCATCACGTTCTTGAAGTCCACGAAAATGCCCTGTGCGGTTTCCGGACGCAGGTAGTGCAGCGAGTTCTCGTCTTCGACCGGTCCGAGGTGGGTGCGCAGCATCATGTTGAAGTCGCGCGGTTCGGTCCAGTTGCCACGGGTGCCGCAATCCGGGCACACAATGTCTTTCAGGCCGTTTTCCGGCAGCTTGTCGCCATGCTTTTCGGCATAGGATTCCTCAAGCTTGTCGGCGCGGTGGCGCTTGTGACAGTTGAGGCATTCGATCAGCGGATCGTTGAACACGGACACGTGACCGGAAGCCACCCACACGGCCGGCGGAAGAATAATGGACGTGTCAACGCCCACCACGTCGCCACGGGTGACGACCATGGAACGCCACCATTCGCGCTTGATATTGTCTTTCAGCGCAACGCCGAGCGGACCGTAATCCCACGCGGAACGGGTTCCACCATAGATTTCACCGGCAGGAAAAACAAAGCCACGACGCTTGGCGAGGGATACGACTTCATCGAGTTTGGATACAGCCACAATGCACCTTCTGGTTTGAACGGTTTGGGGTCTTTACAAGCGCAAAGCCTACCTTTACGCGGTGACAGAACGCCACCCGCGTTACTGTTTCGTGGCGTTCTCGTCTTCAACCGTGTCGTTGTCAAGCAATAGCGACCAGATCTTGCAATCGATCACCACGGCATTTTTCGTTTCGTCACCGTTTCTGTCAAGTGTGTAGGTCACATTTTCCGGCACGGCGATACGGTTGATGTTCTGCACGGATGCCACGAAATTACGCATGGCATCATAGCTTCCCGTGGCGGTGATACTTACCGACGCCTGCACCAGCTGACCGGCTTGAATGGTACCTTGCATTTCAGCTGGAATGTCGGCGTCGACCGCATCATCGAAATTCACCGATTTGATGGCGACGCCGGTTCCCGCAGCGGACGCATCCAACGAATTGATGAATTCCTGCTGGTTATAGCCGTCTGGAATCTGCCGCTGCAACTGGCGCAAACGGTCTTTCTGCAGGCCGATCGTTTCGCTGGCGATGCGTAATGTTTCGATTTCGTCGCGTGTTTCCTTATTGTTCTCATCGATTTGCGCAGTTTGCGCGTCGGATGATTTGATATGGCTGATTTGCGGGGAAACGCCGACCAGCCATGTCAGCATGATGACGAAGACAATACCTGCGGCCAATGCGATCCATGCGATTTTATGCTTGTTCATGATTGCTCCCGATCATTCATTGGATGTTTCGTCAGTTGCGGTCGCGCTGTCGGTAGCATCAGTCGACTCCCCTGCCGCGGCTTTGTTCAGGCTGTCGCGTAGCTGCTGCTGCAATGCTCGGTTGGCGTCGTCAGCACCGGCCGCGTTGTCGCTTCGTGACGTGGTATTGGTATCCATCTTCAACGACACCGTTCCCGTGTATGTATAGGTGGTGCCGTTTTCATCGCTGTTTTCGGTAATGGAACTCACATAGCCTGTTTTATAGGTAGGAATTGCAGCAAAATTACCGATAAAATCTTTTGCAGATATGAAATCTGGAGAAAGAACGGTAAAATCAACGGAAATCACACCATTCCCAGACCATACTGAAGATGTAGTGCTATGCGAAGAAGCGTCAGACCCGCCAATCTGGAAACTGCTCAACGACAGGTTCGTGTACTGGCATCCGGCTGGCAGCGCGCCATTGAGCGAATCCACCACCTTCGTCCAATCCATTTCGTCGTAGAGCGCGGCGATACGTGACCTTTGCGAATCGGACAGCGAGTTCAACGTGTCTTCCACGTCTTTGAATTCCGCCTTTTCCTTCTGCAACGACAGGGTTTTCGCCTGTACCTCCTCCACGCGATGGTCGGCCCAGCTCACACGCACCGCCATGCCCGCGCTGATGGCAATGGCCGCAACCACCACCACGATAAGCACGTATGACAGCAAGTATTTGATGGCACGATCACGGTTGAGCGTCACGATGGAACGTGGCAGCAGGTTGGCGCGCACATTCCATTCGGCGGGCAGATCAGCCTTTTTGGAGGTTTTCGAACTGCTCGCACGCAACGCTTTGCCGATGTCGGAAATATTCATCGACAGAATCGAGGTTTTCTCGCCATCACTGGTTTCAGGATTCGGATTATCCTTGATTTTGCCGCGTCGACCGCGGTGGGAGCTGCCGATCTGCTTCATGCTTCCGTTGTTTTTTCTGCTCATCGTCCGTTCACCTCGGCTTCTTTCCGATTACCAGTCCAAGCACTGCGCCCAAATCGATCGCGTGCGCCATGATGTTCTGCCGTTCCACTTCTTTGGAAAGCCGGAAACGGATGAAGGGGTCGCCGATCCGCACCACTTTGTTGATGGAACTGGCCAATACCGGCGGCAGTCCGATCAGCCGTGCGCCGGTTCCGGTAAGCACCACGCCGCTGATGGTGCCGCCCGCATGGCCCACGTCGTACAGGTTGAGCGTATTGCGGATGCCGACGATCAGCTGCGCCGTGGTTTCGCGGATGACTTCCTCGGCTTTTTCGAGTCGTTCGTCGCCGGTCATGTTTTGCAGGCCGATCTGGTTTTTGATGCGTTCGGCGTCTTCGAATGAGATACTGAGCGCGTTGGCGCAAGGCATGAGCCTGCCGTTCGTGGACCTCAACGAATACCAGATCGACAAAGAAGTCATCAGCATGGTTCCCGACGATCTGTGCCGACGCAACCAGCTTCTGCCGCTTTCCATCGTCAACGGGCGCATCGCCGTAGCCATGGCGAATCCGAAAAACTTCGCCGCGGTAGACGATGTTTCCGCAACAACCGGCATGCCCGTCATCGCCATGGTCGCCATGCCATCGCAGGTACGCGACTGCATCAACCGGTTCCTGCGCGCCAATGCGGAGTTGACCGAACTATCGCACGAGATCGCCGCGACCGCGAAAAAAGAAGTCGACCTTGAACAAGACGACAGCGAAGACGCCTCCCCCGTGGCACGCTTCGTAAGTCTGCTCATCAACCAGGCCATCGACGACCACTGCTCCGATATCCATATCGAACCGCAGGAAGACGGTCTGCTCGTACGCTACCGCATCGACGGCGTGCTGCATATCTTCCAAAAAGCGCCACACGCCATGACCCAAGGTATGGTCAGCCGCATTAAGGTCATGGCCGAAATGGATATCGGCGAGTGCCGCAAGCCGCAGGATGGCCGTATTACCGTACGTCACAACGGTCAGAAGGTTGATCTTCGCGTGGCGGCATTGCCTACGGTGTGGGGCGAGAAAATCGTCATGCGTATTTTGAGCACGCCTTCGGGCAATCTCAAAGTGGAGGATCTGAATTTCAGCGAACGCAATTTCGATGTGTTTTCCAAAGCGTACAACCGCCCGTACGGCATGGTGTTGGTGACTGGTCCGACCGGTTCGGGTAAGTCGACCACGTTGTATGCGACGTTGGGCGATGTGGCCCGCCCGGAAATCAACATCATCACGGTTGAAGACCCTGTGGAATTCCGCATGGAGGGCATCAATCAGGTGCAGGTGAACAATAAGGCGGGTATGACCTTTGCCGCCGCGTTGCGTTCGATTCTTCGTGCCGACCCTGATGTGGTGCTGATCGGTGAGATTCGAGACGAGGAGACGGCGACCATTGTGATCGAGGCTTCGCTGACGGGCCATTTGGTGCTGTCCACGTTGCACACCAATGATGCTCCGAGTGCGGTGACGCGTTTGACGGAAATGGGCGTGGAACCGTTTTTGGTGAGCTCGTCGCTGGCTGCGGTGATGGCGCAGCGTCTGGCGAGGCGCCTGTGCAAGAAATGCCGGAAGGCCGATACGGCCACTCCCGTGGAGTTGAAGATGATGGGTGTGCCATATACGCCCGGCTCTCCGTTGCCGACCGTGTACCGTGCGATGGGTTGCCGTGAATGTTCCAACACCGGATATCACGGGCGTGTGGCCATTCAGCAGGTAATGGGCGTGGACACGCAGATGGAGGATTTGATCGCGCGTGGCGCCACGTCGCTGGAAATCGAGCAGGCGGCCAAGTCGAAAGGCATGACGTCGCTTCGTGAGGATGGCTGGCAGAAGGTTCTGCAAGGCATTACTTCCGTGGATGAAGTGCTTCGCGTGACCGTGTAGTTGTGTAATCGTGTGACCGCGTTTTCAACATATATAAAGGACAATGATGACCGATATTGAACAGCAACCCGAGCTGAAAACCGAAATGAACACCGCGACGGATCCCGATGCGCAGCCGACTTGGGATGCGAACACCGATTTGTCTGGTTTGAAAGGTGTGACCATTCCCAGTACCGCTCCTTCATTCAACGAGGATCCGCGTAGGGGACGCCATTGGTCGCCCGACAATGCGATTCAGGCTGACGATGACAGTTTGCGCAGTATTTTCGCGTCGCTTGACGCCATGCCCGCGTTGCAGCATGGTTCCGGTACCGTTCCCGACCCCATGTCTAAGGCCACGGTCGAGCAACAGCCGGCGGCCGAGCCTCAACAGAGCGCACAGCGGCAGCCTATGCAACAGTCAGCTGCCCCGCAAGCCGTTGCATCACAATCTGTAACGGAACCGCAGCCCGCTCCGACACGGCCTGCGGAAACACCGCTCATTACAGAACAACAGGAACTCTCCTACGACACCGCTTTTCCGGAAACCCCGGAAAACGAAGCCGTGGATCAGCAGAATCTGCAATTCGACGATGACGTGACGGAAGTCACCCCTGCATTCGAGTATCATGGACCGATCCAGCAAATCGACGGCGATCCGCCATCATTCATTCCAGACGGCACGCCGTTCGCGCAACAGCCGGACGACTATGCGGCGTACGAGGAGAACACGCAGACCATGCAGCCTTCCGCCATCAACCATATTGCGCAGCCTGCGCCCGCTGCCAGACCGCAACCCAATATGAACAACAGGCTAATCGTGGATTTCATAGTGCCCGAAACCAATGATTCCGACGAGGACGCTGTTCCCGGACAACGCAGAATCAAAGCGCACCAGGTCAAAGAAACATTGCATGCCGAACATCCCGATGCGGATCCGGAATTCGAGGCTGCCATATGCCAGCTGGTGGAATTGAACGCGTCCGATCTTCATCTGGTGGTCAACGATCCGCCAATGCTGCGCGTGGATGGCAAGCTGCGCCCCGCCAAAGGGCTGAGCGTGTGGAACAAGGACCGCACGTATGAAGCCATCAAAGTGATGACCAACGAGCTGGAGATGGAACGGTTCAAAGACGATTTGGAACTTGATATTTCATTCTCCATCGGCGATCTGCTGCGATTCCGCGTCAACGTATACCGCGACCGTTTGGGCGTGTGCGCGGCATTACGAACCATTCCCACGGAAATCAAAACCGCGCAGGAGCTTGGTCTCGACCCGCATATCGCCGATCTGGCGTTACTGCCGCGTGGACTCGTGCTCGTATGCGGTCCGACCGGCTCCGGCAAATCCACCACGCTCGCCGCGATTGTCGACAGAGCGAATGCCGAACGCGCCGACCATATCATCACCATTGAAGACCCGATCGAATTCGTGCATCAACACAAGCGTTGCGTGATGAGCCAGCGTGAAGTGGGAACCGACACCAAAAGTTTCGCGGAAGCGCTTAAACGCGCGCTTCGTGAAGATCCCGACATTATCGAAGTGGGCGAGCTTCGAGACCTCGAAACCATTTCCACCGCGTTGACCGCCGTGGAAACCGGCCACTTGGTGTTCGCCACCCTGCACACGCAGGACGCCGGTTCGACCGTGGACCGTCTGATCGACGTGTACCCGGAAAATCAGCAGCAGCAGATTCGCGCGCAGGTGGCCTCCACTCTGCGCGCGGTGGTCGTGCAAACCCTGATTCCACGTGCCAGCGGGCATGGCCGCGCTCCTGCCACCGAAGTGATGATCAACACTCCGGCCGTGGCCGCGCTGATTCGCGGAGGCAAGGCGCATCAGATTCGTACCGTGCTGCAATCCGGCGAAAAGGAAGGCATGCATACGCTTGACCAAGATCTGGCGAGACTCGTCAACAAGGGCGTCATCACCTTCGAAGACGCTCTTGCCAAGGTGCAGATCCTCGAGGAATTCGAAAAACTCTGCGGCGCCCGCTCCTCCTTCTAACCTCGCCGTACCCATACACCATCTTTACACCTATCATGAGCAACACAGCAGAAACACCAACCATCATCCAGCCCGACGTTTCGGCGAACCGCGCGACGAACCTTCGAAAAAGACTCTTCACCTGGTTCGCCGAACAACGGCTGCACTGCATTGTCTTCATCGCCTACGTGACAGTGACCGTCACCGTGTCGTGTTTTCACGAACCATGGTTTGATGAGGCGCAAGCTTGGCTGATCGCACGTGATTGCTCATGGAAGGAACTGCTTACCGTACGCACCCATTACGAAGGACACCCACCTCTTTGGTGGATGCTGCTTGCCATTCCCGCCAAACTTGGCATGCCTTACGAAATAGGATTGAAATCCCTCAATCTTATGTGCGCCGCGCTGATGATCTGGCTTTTGGAATTCAAAACGAAACTACCCGAATTACTAAAGGTAATACTGCCATTTTCCTATTTTCTTTGCTACCAGTATGGCGTAACTTCCAGACCATATGCGCTTATGATCGCCGCAATGCTGCTCATAGCCATCAATTGGAACAACCGCAACACCAAGCCATGGCCAGTCATACTCAGCATGATGCTGCTATGCGCCACGAGCTCTTACGGATTGGCAATCGCCGGCATGCTTGCCTTGAATTGGACGATTCAATTTCTCTGCGGCGAACGCTCGCTTATAAAAAACAAGCAGCGTTTCGCGGGACTTGTTCTGCTACTGGTATTCGCCATCATACTGCTCCTCAACGTACTCCCCGCACCCGGCACATACCACGGTGACTTTGACATACATGGCACTGCAACAACATCACCCGCATGGGTTTCCGTATTCAACACCTGGCTGGTAATGCCTTCCGAGACGTTGTTCACTTCAACCCTGTCGGATGGCAATATGCAGTTCATCGCTCTCACGCCAAGCGAGCTGTTTATGCCGTGCGTAATGTCATGCCTGATGTGGTGTTTTCTTATTCAGATTTGCCTACGCCGGAAAACCGCATCATTGCTGCTCACCACATACTTGGGTATAAGCGTTGCGTTCACCGCGCATCTTTCCATGCATCATGCGGGAATCATCTTGGGATTCTTCATCGCCATTCTCGCCATCGATTGCGATATCGAAAAAATCAATTCCAACGATTGGCCTCAGTGGATCCGTAATCTCAACAACCGTGTTATGACTCTTCTTGGACCGAAGAAAACGGAACGGTATCTCCGTTTCTTCAAAATCCTCGGTCTTATCTTCATGCTTGTCAGCGTGTATTGGACGGCAAGCGCCAGTATTTGCGATATTCGGTACGACTATTCGTCTTCCCGGGCGGTAGCGTCTTTTATCAAAACCAACCATTTGGAGCAATACCGTTGGATGGCAGGCTGGACACGCGTCAGCAAGAACGACACCGCTTCCAATCCAGAAATCAACAAAATCATCGACAAAGGCGGATATTGTGGCGGCACCGACTGCATCGACTACACTTCTTGGTACGGCAGCGCCCTTATCGATTCAGCCCCTTACTTCGACCATACGCTTCTTGCCAATGCATACAAGGGACGAAGCTATTCGTCGTGGGAATGGTGCGTTGACCCCTATGCGGGAAAGAAAGACATCGAAACATGGAAATCGTGGGGCGAGCCCGAATTCTACGACACTCTGTATCAGCCATTTTTCTTCTCCGACCTTGGTTACGACAGAAACCATTACACGAAAATCAAAATCGCCGAAACCAAGACACCTTGGAAAAGCACATGGTCGGAAGGCGCCTGCGAAATTTACGTGCGCAACGACATTTACGAGAACGTATTGCATTCGCCCGATCCTGGAATCGACTGGCCCGACGGCGCAACGCGCAGATAACAAGTGGACCGGCATCCAACTGGAACGTGTCGATTGTTCGTTTATGCAAAACGTGCCACTGTCAGCACCTTTGTATAGGTTAGACATGTTATGTACATGCAGGGGGGCTTCCGGCGAAAGCGGAAGCTGAGATAGGCAAATGCCTGACCCTTTGAACCTGTTGGTTAGGACCAACGTAGGGAGCAGACAATGAGCGATGACTCATATGCAGCTGCATTGCGTGAACAGATTGCGCAGGCAGTAAACGACGTACGCGAAACCACACCTTTGGCACAGTCGTTCACCAATTTCGTAACGATGAATCTTGTGGCCAACGCGCAGCTGGCCGCCGGCGGCACCGCAGCCATGAGCTTCCTGTCTGACGACGTGATCGACACCGCGGAAATCGCCGGATCGAACTACATCAATGTGGGCACACTCCTGCCGTTCTTCAAGGACGCGCTACCGGAAATCGCCTACAAACTGCACAAGAACGGCAAGACGTGGGTACTTGATCCGGTCGCCGCGGGCATCGGCAAAACCCGTACCGCCATTCTCGAATCGTTCCGCACATACCCGCCGACCATTGTGCGCGGCAATGCGAGCGAAATCATCGCGCTCGATGCGATGTGGGGTTTGGCACAGCATGATTCCACCGTTCCCGGCACTCGCCCGGCAGGCGTGGAAGCCGTCGACGAAGTCGATTCCGCCGTTGACGCGACCAAACGAGTGGCTCGTCATCTTGCGAAATACTCCCCTGTTGGAGCCGGCGCGGTGGCCGTTTCCGGAGCAGTCGATCTGGTGACTGACGGCGAGCGCGTGTTCCGTTTGCCCGGCGGCAGCGCGATGATGACGAAGATCACCGGCGCCGGCTGTTCGCTCGGCGGCGTTACCGCAACGTATCTGGCCGTGGCCGAACCGCTTGTCGCCGCGATTTCGGCATCATTGCTGTATAACAGGGCTTCCGAAATCGCCGAAGCGAAATCGTCCGGTCCCGGATCTTTCCAAGTGACGCTGCTTGACGCGCTTTGGAACGTCACCGCCGAGGAAGTCGCCGCTTCCGAAATCATCATCGACTAGGCTTTGCCGAACCCTGCATGGTATTCGGCATATCATGCGGGGTTCGGCAATTGCGTATGTGGAAAATATGGACGATTGCCGGTTCACATTGTAGGTTTTCTGAATCACTTACCGAGAAGGGTTGATTATATGAACAATTATTCATATGCATCGATGCGCGATACATTCGATATGAGCGCCTACTTTGTGGTCGGCCCGCAGGATTGCAAGAGCCGTACTATTACCGGTGTGATTGAGGATGCGTTGCGCGGGGGTGCAACGTTCATCCAGCTGCGAGCCAAGAACACCGACGCGAAAGACATCACCAGCATGGCACGCGATATCGCGCAGGTTATCGAGAACAACGGCAAATCCGATTCCGTGGCGTTTGTGATCGACGATCGCGTGGATGTAGTTTGGCAGGCACGTCACAAGGGCATCAAAGTTGACGGCGTGCATATTGGGCAAACCGACTTGGAACCGCAGGAAGCCCGCGCGTTGCTTGGGGAAGATGCCATTGTGGGCTTGTCTGCCGAAACGGAAAGCCTGGTGAAGCTGATCAACGAGCTGCCTGCCGGCTGCATCGACTACATCGGGGCCGGCCCGTTGCACGTGTCCACCACCAAGCCGGAAGCTTCCGTTGGTGGCAACGATGGTTCCGGGCATACGCTCGACGAGGCGCAGATCAATGCGATCTGCGATGCGAGTGATTTTCCGGTTGTGGTCGGCGGTGGAGTGACCGCCGACGATATGGAGATGCTCGCACATTCGAAGGCGGCCGGCTGGTTTGTGGTGTCGGCCATTGCCGGCGCAAGCGATCCGGAAGAGGCGACCCGCAATATGGTTTCGCGATGGAAGGCAGTGCGCGGTGATGCAAAGCATGGGCACGTACTGCGCAAATAGCAATCACGGATCACGAATATTTCAGAACTTCGCATCATAAGCAAGCAAAAGCAAGTAAGGAGTCATTCATGACCAGCACTTTGGCACCGGTATTGAGCATCGCGGGATCGGATTCCTCCGGTGGTGCCGGCATTCAGGCGGATTTGAAAACCATGCTTGCCAATGGCGTGTTCGGTATGACCGCCATCGCGGCGCTGACCGCGCAGAACACCACAGGCGTGACCATGGTCACGAACACTCCTCCGGAAATGCTCGCCGCGCAAATCGACGCAGTATTTGAAGATATTCCGCCGGTCGCGGTGAAGATCGGCATGGTGTCGAGCGTGGAGCTCATCAACGTGATCGCCGACCGTCTGATTGCGCATGATGCCACGAATATTGTGCTTGATCCGGTGATGGTGGCAACATCCGGTGCGAAGCTTATCGAAGGCGACGCGATTGCGGCACTGACTTCCAAGCTGTTCCCGCTGGCCACCGTCATCACGCCGAATATGCCGGAGACCCAGGCACTGTGCGAGCTGGCCGTCGAACAGGGTGCCGACGCGATCGACTACGAGAATGGCGAAAGCATCTCCAGTGAGAACGACATGGTGACGGCAGGCCATATGCTCGCCGGCCATTTCGGCTGCGCGGTGCTCGTCAAAGGCGGTCATGGCACGCAGGATGCCAGCGATGTGCTCGTTGAACCGAGCGGCAAAGTCACTTGGTTCCGCGCGCGTCGTATCAATAATCCGAACACGCATGGCACCGGATGCACGCTGTCTTCGGCGATCGCATCGCATCTGGCGCTTGGCGAGACATTGCCGGAAGCCGTCGATAGTGCAAAACTGTATCTGACGGGCGCCTTGGAGGCGCAGCTTGACCTCGGTCACGGATCCGGACCGATGGATCACGCTTGGAAATGGCGCTGACAGCCAAATCCGCACCAGCCAATCCAAGTCGTATCAGGCCGATAGGAACGCAACGAAAGGAACGAACATGACCCTTGATCGCAATGCGGAAAAGCAGGAAGTGCCGATCAACCCGGAAACCGGCAAACCGTATATCAACACGCTTGCCGCAGTCGCCATCTCCCCCGCCGGCGCAAGCCCTGAAAAGTCCACGTACGTGGCGCAGGCGGTCGACGTGATCCGTCAATCCGGATTGCCGAGTGAAACCAACGCCATGTTCACCAACATCGAAGGCGACATCGACGACGTGCTCAAGGTGATTCGCGACGCCACCATGAAGCTGGCTGGCCAGGGCTATCGCACCGACGTGGTGATCCGTCTCGACATTCGCCCAGGTTTCGAAGGTCAGATCCACGCCAAGCAGGCACTTGTGGACGAAATCCTGTCGGAATAAATCAGGCAATAAACTGTTAGATCGTCAGAAAAATCGAAAAGCGCGCTATTTATAAGGAATGGCGCGCTTTTCTTATTGATTTGGGTATAGTGTAGCGAATATGACTACGATGAAGGAAATTGCCGAAGCGGCAGGGGTGTCCATTTCCACTGTTTCCCTGGTGCTTAACGGCAGGGATGAAGGACGTGTGAAAGCCCCTTTGGCCGCGCTCGTACGCGAGAAGGCAGACGAACTCGGCTACACGGTCAATCCTCTGGCGCGCAGCCTGCGCACTTGCCGCACGCGAATTCTCGGCTTCATCAGCGAGGAAGTTGCCACCACGCCGTACGCAGGCGGCATCATTCTGGGCGCGCAAGACGCGGCAAGCACCTACGGGTACATGATCATCACGGTCAGCACCGATGGCAGGGCGAGCGAAGAGAACGAAATCGCCACGCTGAAACGGTATGGCGTGGACGGTTTCTTCTATTCGAAGATGTCGAATCGCATTGCGAGCGTGCCAGCCTCGCTCGGCGATTATCCGGTGGTGATGGTGGATGCCACCGATGCCGACAACCAGATTCCCAGCATCGAGCCGGACGAATTCCAAATCGCCTATGATGCCACGAAACGGCTGATTCAGGCCGATTGCAAGCGTATCGCCTACATCGGATGCTCGGAAAACATGATTGCGCAGGATGGCCGTTTTGCCGGGTATCAGGCGGCATTGCAGGATTCCGGTTTCGCCTATGATCCTTCGCTGGTATGCAATGTGCTCAATAATGGTCCTGCGTTGCGTGCCGTCGACAAACTGTTTGACGAACGCAATCCCGACGGTTTCTTTTGCTTCAATGATGCGCGTGCATGGTATGTGTACGAATGTGCGGCACGCCGCGGACTGACCGTCGGCAAGGACGTTTCCATCGTCGGCGTCGACAACCACCGCGTGTTCGCCGAAACGCTGGAACCGCAGCTGACCACGGTGGAACTGCCCCACTATGAGATGGGTTATTGGGCCGCATGCAAGCTTATTTCGATGATCGAACGCAAGCCCGTCGACAGTTCGTCTTGGCCGAATACCACCGCTCCCATGCCGCCGTTGGATTCGCCGATTCCTGCGAAGATCCATTGCGCGCTGATAGAAAAGGGATCGGTTCGCAGCTAAGTTTCGCGATCTAAGACCACATGAAAGGCCTGTTGACGTGTCCGTTACGACACGCCGAGAGGCCTTTTTTTCATCCCCCATTTCGGCTTAATTCCAACACTTCCGAAAAGCGTTGGAATTACTTACGTCAATCGATTGACGTCAATCGTTTTACGCACTATTATTTAACCATGTTCATCCACTTGGCACGGCAGCTGGGTGAATGACGGCATAACACAACATCGGCACACAACCGAGGTGCCGCGCGGCAGCGGCACAAACAAAGAGAAACAGAGAAACAACAACATGGCAAGTACAACTCGATCTGCATGGAAGAATCCTTCCTACCTGCAGAGCTCCTTCGGCATCTTCATGTTCTTCTGCTCGTGGGGCATCTGGTGGTCCTTCTTCTCCCGCTGGCTTACCGACCCGGCCCACGGTCTGGGCATGACCTCCGCCGAGCAGGGCCAGATCTACTCCATCAACTCCCTGGCAACCCTGGTCATCATGTTCGCCTACGGCGCCATCCAGGACCAACTGGGCATCAAGCGTAAGCTCGTGATCTTCGTCTCCGCCATCGCAGCGCTCGTCGGCCCGTTCGTGCAGTTCGTGTATGCCCCGATGCTGACAGCCGGCGGCACCACCCGTTTCATCGGCGTGCTCATCGGCTCCATCGTGCTGTCCGCAGGTTTCATGGCCGGCTGCTCCCTGTTCGAGGCACTCACCGAACGCTACTCCCGCAAGTTCGGCTTCGAATACGGCCAGTCCCGAGCTTGGGGCTCATTCGGCTACGCCATCGTGGCGCTGTGTGCAGGCTTCCTGTTCAATATCAACCCGCTGCTGAACTTCTGGGTCGGCTCCATCTGCGGCCTCGGCATGCTGTGCATCTACGCTTTCTGGGTTCCGGCCGAGCAGAAGGAAGAGCTCAAGAAGGAAGCTGATCCGAACGCGGCTCCGACCAACCCGTCCTTCAAGGAAATGATTTCCGTTCTGAAGATGCCGACCCTGTGGGTGCTCATCGTTTTCATGCTGTTCACCAACACCTTCTACACCGTGTTCGATCAGCAGATGTTCCCGAACTACTACGCTTCCCTCTTCTCCACCACTGAAATCGGCAACGCCACCTACGGCACCCTGAACTCCTTCCAGGTGTTCCTCGAGTCCGCCATGATGGGTGTTGTTCCGATCATCATGAAGAAGATCGGCGTGCGCAACTCCCTGCTGCTCGGTGCAACCGTGATGTTCCTGCGCATCGGCCTGTGCGGCGTGTTCCACGATCCGGTCAGCGTCTCCATCGTCAAGCTGTTCCATTCCATCGAGGTTCCGCTGTTCTGCCTGCCGGCATTCCGCTACTTCACTCTGCACTTCGACACCAAGCTGTCGGCAACCCTGTACATGGTGGGCTTCCAGATCGCTTCCCAGATCGGCCAGGTGATCTTCTCCACCCCGATGGGCGCCCTGCATGACGCCATGGGCGATCGCCCGACCTTCTTCACCATCTCCGGCATCGTGCTGGCAGCCCTGATCTACGGCTTCTTCGTGATCAAGAAGGACGACCAGGAAGTCGGCGGTGATCCGTTCTACACCGACAAGCAGCTCAAGGCCCAGGCCGCTGCAGAAGCGAACGCCTGAACGCAATCGCAAGTCCGGCCAAGAACATAACTGAATCGTGCTGCTCGAAGCGTTTCCCCTTTTTCCGCTTCGGGCAGCATTCTTACAACTTTTACTCAAAACTCAATAAGCAGCAATTCAACAATCACAAGAAAGGCTATTCAACGATGACTGGCTTCACCCCGGACGCACCCGTCCTTCACGAAATCAAGAACCACAGCGAGGCTCTGGCACAGGCGGAGGCGGGCGTTGCGGCCATGGCCGCCGCGCGCAACAACCGTTGGTATCCGAAGTTCCACATCGCCTCCAACGGCGGCTGGATCAACGATCCGAACGGCCTGTGCTTCTACAAGGGCCGTTGGCACGTGTTCTACCAGCTGCACCCGTACGGCACCCAGTGGGGCCCGATGCACTGGGGTCACGTCTCCTCCAACGACATGCTCAACTGGAAGCGTGAGCCGATCATGTTCGCCCCGACTCTCGAAGAGGAAAAGGACGGCGTGTTCTCCGGTTCCGCAGTGATCGGCGATGACGGCGAGCTCAAGTTCTACTACACCGGCCACCGCTGGGCCAACGGCATCGACAACACCGGCGGCGACTGGCAGGTGCAGATGATCGCCGAACCAGACAACGACGAGCTGACCAGCGCCACCAAGCGCGGCATGATCATCGATTGCCCGCTCGATAAGGTCGACCACCACTACCGTGACCCGAAGGTATGGAAGACCGGAGACAAGTGGTACATGACCTTCGGTGTCTCCTCCGTAGAAAAGCGCGGCCAGATGTGGCTGTTCTCCTCCGATGACATGGTTCGTTGGACCTACGAGCGTGTGCTGTTCGAACACCCGGATCCGAACGTCTTCATGCTTGAATGCCCGGACTTCTTCCCGATCAAGGACGCCGAGGGCAATGAGAAGTGGGTCATCGGCTTCTCCGCCATGGGCGCAAAGGCCTCCGGTTTCATGAACCGCAACGTTTCCAACGCCGGCTACATGATCGGCACGTGGACCCCGGGCGAGGCGTTCCAGCCGGAAACCGAGTTTCGCCTGTGGGATTGCGGCCACAACTATTACGCTCCGCAGTCCTTCAACGATGGCGAGCGCCAGATCGTATACGGCTGGATGAGCCCGTTCGTTGAGCCGATTCCGATGCAGGATGACGGCTGGTGCGGCAACCTGACCCTTCCGCGTGAGATCACCCTGGGCGCCGACGGCGATCTGCACACCGCTCCGGTTGTCGAAATGGAGGGCTTGCGCGAAAACACCACCGATTTCGGTGCGATCTCGCTGGACGTCAATGGCGAGCAGACCATTGCTGACGATGCCGAAGCCGTGGAAATCGAAATGACCATCGATCTCAACGCCTCCACTGCGGAACGCGCCGGTCTGAAGATTCATGCGACCGAAGATGGCGCTTACACGTATGTGGCGTTCGACGATCAGATCGGTCGTGTGGTGATCGACCGTCAGGCCGCAGCCCAGGGTGATCGTGGCTACCGTACCGCGCCGCTTTCCGCCGAGGAACTGGCTTCCGGCGAGCTCAAGCTGCGCGTGTTCGTGGATCGCGGCTGCGTGGAAGTGTATGTGAACGACGGCCGTCAGGCCATGAGCTCCTTCAGCTACGCTTCCGAAGGCCCACGAGCCATCAAACTTGTTGCCGAATCCGGCACGCTTGAGATCAAGTCCTTGAAGCTCCACACCATGAAGTCCATCGGACTGGAGTGAGGCTAATCCAAGGCAGTAGCAAGGGGTAAAGAGTAAGGCGGGTTTCGTGTCGAATGAGATACGAAACCCGCCTTTCGTTTTGGTTTGGAACGTGGTTTAGGGAGTGCTTTATACTGGCACCCCGGTAATGAACTTTTCTGACCGGAACGCGGGCAGGCTCCTCACCTTACTGATTTCTCGCCACCGGTCACGTGCGCGCCCACTATGGCGCAGAAAGCAAGGTGAACGATGGCGGTTTCGCACGTTCAACGCAGGGATTCGGCAACAGGATCCATACCCTCAAACACGAGTTCGCACATGGGTTCGGGCATGGCTGCGAACACGAATTCAAAAGCCGGCATTGTCGCAAAACTTCTCGAAGCTTTGTCCGCCTTTGCTCACGTTTGCAAACGCCGTATTCCCACGGTTATTGCAGTAGTGCTGTTGCTGGCGGTATGGGAGGCGTGGGTCCGCATCGGCAATGTGCCCAGCACCATGATCGCCGCACCAAGCGAAATCGCACAGGCCACCGTCGAAACATGGTCGACGTTATGGCCTGCCACGCAAGTCACTTTGCTTGAAGGTACCGTCGGATTCCTGTTCGCCGTACTGTTCGGCATTCTCATCGGCATACTGCTGTACTGCTCATGCATTGCGAACGCCGCATTGTTCCCGTTGCTTTCAGCTGCGCAGACCATGCCGTTGATTTCCATCGCTCCCCTATTTTTGATCTGGTTTGGCTTTGAGATTTCCGGAAAAATCGTGATTGTAACGGTATTCGGCTTATTCCCGATTGCAGTGCAGACGATTCGTGGGCTTGAAGCGGTCCCCCAGTTTTATTCGGATGTTGCGCTGACTTGTGGCGCCACGAAAGCGTGGACACTGTGGCATGTGAAGCTGCGTGTGGCCGCTCGTCAGATTTATGGCGGCATCCGCGTTTCCGCCGCATACATTTTCGCCACCGCCGCCACCGCAGAATATTTGGGCGCGCGCAAAGGTCTTGGCATTTGGCTACAGGCCGCCTACAACTCGTTCCGCACACCGCTGATCTTCTCGGCGACGCTGGTCATCATCGCCATCACCGGCGTTCTGATGTGCCTGGTGAACCTCAGCGAACGCGTCCTGCTCGGCCCAGCTGATGCCGACGCCGATCCCGATGCAGACCAGTAAGTCAAACACGCCAAACATCATCGGCCTTCTGCAAACGCAGCATTCGCAGCATTCGCCACTCCGCATTGCATGTCGGTCACGCTGCCTACGTATAATAAAATCCGCTGTTAAGCCAATGTGTGGCAAACCGGCAATATTCCACGCCTTTCACTAGGCACCGTAAGGAATGTCGGGGGCATTGGACGAGCGGGGGCCCGAGGCCCTTCGTATCGTTTTCTGCCCGAACTCCGCTCGCAGCATATCCCTAGAAAACGATAGAGAATACAGATTCAAGGGAAATCGCTTTATGAGCATCTTCAGCAGGCATGACGCCACCGCACGTACTCACATCGCAAGCACAATAATCGCACTCTTCAGCGCAATCGCCATGTTGTTCAGCGTTACCGCATGCGGACAAAGCAACGATTCCGCAACAAGCACAGCATCTGGCAGCAGCGATCTGACCAAAGTGACCTTCATGCTGTCCTGGGCGCCCGACACCAATCATATCGGCGTATATGTGGCGAAAAACAAGGGTTATTTCAAAGAGGCAGGTCTTGACGTTGATATCGTGGCCGTGGCACAGGCCGGTGCCGAACAGGCCGTGAACAACGGCGTGGCCGACTTCGCATTGTCGAATCTCACCAACGTAAGCACGTACGCTGTTAAGGGCGCAACCATCAAGCAGGTGCTGCAGGTACAGCAGAAGCCAAGCGCCATCTGGTGTTCGCTCGCTTCCAACACTGAAATCAAATCCCCGAAGGATTTCGACGGCAAGACTTTCGCCACGTTCGGATCCAACGAATCCGATGCGGTGATCCGTCGCATGATTCAGTCGGACGGAGGTAAGGGCGAATTCGACAAGGTGACCGTCGGCACGTCCACGTTCCAAACGCTGTCCAGCAACAAGGCTGATTTCGGTGGTTTCTATGCCACTTGGGAGGGTGTGCAGGCCGACATGTACGGTCCGAAGCTCAACTGCTTTACCGAACCGGATTACGGCGTTCCCGGCAATGCCGACACCATTGGCGTGATCACCAGCGACAAGACGATTTCCAACAATCCCGAACTGGTGAAGAAGTTCGTACAAGCCACCAAGAAGGGCTACGAGTACGCATATTCGAATCCTGACGATGCAGCGAAGATCCTTGTGAAGGAAGCTCCCGACGCGAATCTCAAGCTTGATTTCGTCAAGAAAAGCATGAAAACCATTGTGGACGGTCAGTATTGGGGCGATCCCGCCAAGATCAAGGATGGTTCGTTCACGTTCGGTACGAACGACGTTGAAGGCGCCCAGCAGTATTTTGACTTCCTCGCTCAGGAAGACGCCTACACCGATTCGCATGACAAGGTGGTGCACGACGCTCCGCAAGCCAAGGATCTCGCCACCGACGAATTCCTGAAATAATCGGGTTTGAACGAGTAGGTTTGTAACTCGTTTAGGTGCGAATAATCGAAAATATTGGAATACGGCATCCTGCATTTTTATTTCATGCCCAACACTGCTTGCTCAGTTCGGGTTGAACATGGTTTGTGGGATGCCGCACCATTATGCGTTGCATTTGGCTTCATTGCACGAGTTTGATTAAATACAAATATGACACGACTGATTCTTGATGTGGACACCGGTATCGACGATGCACTGGCGTTGGCATACCTTGCGACGTTCGACACTGTTGACGTGCTTGGCGTGATCGGCACGTACGGCAATGTTTCCGTCGACACTGCGGTTCGCAATACTTCGTATGTGCTGGAACGGTTGGGGCTTCGGCACATTCCAGTGATACGTGGATCGTCGCATCCTTCATGGGCTCGGTGTTTCATTCCGGATGCAGGTTGTGCGCAGTTTCACGGCACGGACGGATTGGGAGGATTCGGCCCGGCTTGCGATAGTTCGTCTTCGGATACTGCTTTTTCAGATATTTTTTCGGATAATTCCGGTTCTGATACTGTTTTTTCTCGTGATTATCGTAGTCTGATTTCCGTTGGCGGATATGCGTTGGATGATGTTCATGCGAATCCTGCGGTTGATTCGTTTGAATTGTCGCTTACTACGGATTCGGCTTCTTTTATTCATGTTGATGATTCTTCCGCCGACTCGGTTTCCGAAGGCGTGCAGTTCATTATTGATCAGGTTCGCGCTTATGGTTTCGACGTCACTGTGGTTGCGACCGGTCCGCTGACCGATATTGATGCTGCGATCGCGGCCGCACCGGATATTGCCGGCAAACTCAAACTGGTGATGATGGGCGGCACGTTGACGCAGGAAGGCAACTGTTGGGATCTGACTGCGGAAACGAACATCATTCAGGATCCGGAAGCCGCAGATCGCGTGTTCCATTCCGGTGCCGACATCACCATGGTCGGCTTGGACGTAACGCATCAATGCCTGATGGGTTCCGATGCGACCCGTGCTTGGCGCGAAGCAGCGAATGCTGACACACTTACCAGCTCGACCGCATCCCAAGTCGCTGATTCACTTGATGGTTCAGCTGGTAGTTCAAATGCAGCTTCAGCTCGAACCTCGAGTGTGGCTGCAAGCCCATCTGCTTCCGATGTGCGCGTATTCCTCGCCGACATGGCTGATTTTTCCATTGCCGCAAACCTCAAGGCCGACGCGCGACTGTTTTCACAGGGCATGCCATTACATGATCCGCTGGCCGCCGCCGTTGCCGTGGACCCGTCGCTGGTGACCTGTATCGACCTACCAATGAAAGTCGAACTCGAAACCGGCGATTTCCACGGCACCCGAGGCCGAACCATCGGCGATCCCGCCGGACTGATCGACTCCAACGCACCCCGCATCCACGTAGCCTTCCAAGTCGACTCCTCCCGTTTCGTCCCCACCTTCACCACCCGAATCAGCACGTTGTAGCAAACAAAACGGGGAGAACATTATGTTCTCCCCGCAGTTAACCTAATCAACTCAGCAAAAACTACTTTTTGACGCCGCCGAAACGACGGTCGCGGTGAATGTAGTGGTCGATCGAACGCCATAGCACGTCTCGACCGCAATCGGGGAACAGTTCCGACACGAAATCAAGTTCGGCATATGCCGCTTCCCACGGCAGGAAGTTCGACGTGCGCTGTTCGCCGGAAGTACGAATCACCAAATCGCAATCAGGAATATCAGGATTGTACAGGTGTTCGGAAATCATTTTTTCCGTTACGCGATCGCCGGAGATCTTGCCGTCACGCACTTCCTTTGCGATTGCCGCGCAAGCATCCGCGATTTCGGCACGTCCGCCGTAATTCAGGCAGAACACCACGTCGATGGTCGTGTTGTTTTTGGTACGTTCCTGTGCTTTTTCCAATTCGTCGATAACGGATTTCCATAGTTTCGGACGTCGGCCGGACCAGCGCACGCGCACGCCCCACGCGTTCATCTGCTCCACACGACGGTGGATGATATCACGCGAGAAGCCCATCAGGAAGCGCACTTCCTGCGGGGAACGCTTCCAGTTCTCCGTGGAGAACGTATACAGCGACAGGTAACGCACACCGGCTTCGATGGCACCTGCGATGGTGTCGAACACCACCGGTTCGGCAGCCTGATGCCCGTCGGTGCGAATCAGCCCACGCTGCTGCGCCCAACGACCATTACCGTCCATGATCACGCCGATATGGCGCGGAACCTTGTTCTTCGGAAAATCAGGAATAATCGACGGGTCAGAAAATGGTGCCGCCGGAATGTCAAGGGACTTGTAATCCACGTTCTCAAAAGCCATACCCGCTAATCTAGCAAGCGCATGGAACGAATCGGACGTTCCAAATAGTATTCACCCCATTTTTCTACCATTTGTCGGGTTTCCGGAAGCAACGCCGTGCCGTCCAGCTCTCCCCAATCGCCGTCTACAAGCGCCTGCAACTGGCAGATCGCATTCCACGAAACATCAAACGATTCACGAATATGATCGGTCAAACACATCAGGCCACCCGCAGAAATCGAAAAGAACCATGGACGATCAGCAGAAATCGGCTCCCCGCACACCACGCAGGCACGCAAACGTGGCGTCCAACCAGCGATCGCAAGAGCACGCATCACGTAGGAATCGCCAATCGCAGCAGCCTCATGCGCATGCTTGGAAAGGGCATTCAACGCTCCCAGCACCAGCCGATACTGTGCCACGGAACGCTCCTGCTCCGTCACTACCAGCTTGTCAGCGGTTTCGCAAATCACATTCGCTGCGGTATACGCCTTGAAATCGGTGCAGATGCCTCTCGCATACGCCGACACCGACTCGGCTTGGGAAATCACATCAAGCGAACGCCCTTCCGCAATAAGCAACGAGACGCGCATGAAAGGCTCCAAACGACCTCCGAAACGCGATTTGGTTCGACGCACACCTTTGGCGACGGCGCGGATTTTGCCATGGTCACGTGTCAGCAAAGTGACGATACGATCAGCTTCGCCAAGTTTGACGGTACGCAAGACCACACCCTCGTCCTGATACAACGGCATTCATACACCTCCTTCGCCTCGACTCGTTTTCTTAACTGAACTATCTATACTTTCCGCACGTTCTCGCGCCAGCCGCACTCTCCCGCGATATCAGTAAATAAACAATCCCCAGAACGCGAACACCAACAGCACATACAGCATGGTGACCGCCGTGATCCAAAACATCACACGGCCGAACCTCGTCGACGCGAGCACCGGCTGGCGGCCACTCACAATCGCGCCTATAGCCCCCTTACGCGGTGGCCATTGTGCAAGACCACGATTCGTCGCCTCCTCGATAAGACGCACGAACACGCGAGACCACGCCCACACCACAACAACACACACCATTTGAATAACCGGCCAACTCCAATACATCATGCCCGGATCCTCGGCGGGAGCGCCACCCCACGCTAGCTTGACCACGCCCATAACCACTTCGCCCAATCCTGCACCAAACAGCACAAAAGTGGCCATGGTGGCAACGGCAAGCGTAATCAACGCATTTTTGAACACAGGTCTCAGCCCCAACACATATCGGCGTCGATGCGCATGCGCCCAAATCTTACGTACGAGCACAATCAGCCACAGCACGGCGATCACCAGCAGCAACAGCACCATGCTGGCATGCAACACCACCAGATAGATGGTCAGCCCGCTGTTCGCTTGCAATTCCAACGGCACCGCAATCGACTGATACAAGTTGGTACCGGCCACACGCTCGCTGGTCTGCTGCAGTCCCCGCGTGATGCCGACAGCCCAACTGATTACATCATCCACGTAGGCGTCGGCGAACGGAGTGCCGCTGTTGGATTCGTCGCCGAGTCGGAGCACATGGTTGGCGATGGGGTATGTGCGCACGGTCACGTCCCAATTGCCCGCCTTATGCGCCATGTCGATGATTTTCTCCGTACCTTCCACCTGCGCGGTCATCACGTCTTTGGTGCCGTATGCCACAAGCGTGGGAATGGAATAGGCTTGGGGATTCAACGTGTCGAGGTCGAGATTGGTCAGGCCGAACAATTCCGCATCGATGTTGAACGCGCGGCGCACAATGGACTGGTATCCATCATGCGCTCCGACCAGCGCGAAATCCTGTGCGGCAAGGAATCCCAACGAATGTCGCGGCGAATACACCATTGGGCTCAGCAACACCTGGAATGCCACGTCGGGGTCTTGATCAAGCAGATATGAGGAAATCCAAGTGCTTTCGGAAGTCGCGTAAATGCCGACATTCGAAGCGTCAACGTTGTCGAGATCACGCAACATGGTGATGACCTGATCGTAAATGGCCGCGGAGCCCGGGTAATCACGGGTCGCATCGTTGGTGGACCATACCGGCTTGTCGAGCACGGCCGTCACGAAGCCTGCGGATGAGAGATCGGTGGCCATGTCTCCAAATGAGTTGTCACAGGTGCCATATCCGGCACCATGCATGAACACCACGCCGGGCCGATTGTTTCCCGCGTCTTTCGGCTCTCGAATCAGCACTTTGACCTGTTGTATTTCACCGGTTGACGGCTGTTTCGCCTCAATGGTGACATATCGTTGCGTCACTTCGTAATCGCCTCGTTTGGCAAGGGTTTTGCCGGAAGGATTATCGAAGGTCACTGCCGTGTCGGATGATAACGTTTCGATGGTTTGACCGGTTGGCTCGTACTTCCATGACGATGCCGTCAAATTGGATACCGACACCAGAATGCCCAGCAGGATGATGAAGATAGGCAGACTGACCATCAGCCGTCTGCCCCTCGTCCACTGACTGGATTGGCTCTCCGCGCTGGACATGACTGACTGACGTTCCTGATCTGACACGCCGTTCATTGTACCGACTCCAGCTGAAATGGCAATCGACAACCAGCAAAACCAGCTGGCGGCCGATCACAATCTGCAATCGACCGCCAGCGGTCAGCGAAATCAACAATTACCTTGCGCCACCGGCACCACCACCGGTCCTGTGGCGTTGACGGGCACCTGTCCGTCCGCTTCCATCTGCGCGGCGATCTCCTGCGCTTTGACCAGCAGCGTTTCCACAATCTGGTCTTCCGGCACGGTTTGAATGACTTTGCCCTTGATGAAAATCTGTCCCTTGCCGTTGCCGGATGCCACACCCAAATCGGCTTCACGGGCCTCGCCCGGACCGTTGACGATGCAGCCCATAACAGCCACGCGAATCGGCGCGGTCACATCCTTTAAACCTTCGGTCACCGCATTGGCCAACTGAATCACATCAACCTGGGAACGACCGCAGCTCGGGCAGGAGATAATGTCGAACTTGCGCGGACGCAATCCCATGTATTCCAGCAGCTTGCACCCGACTTTCACTTCTTCGACGGGCGGTGCCGACAGCGAAACGCGAATCGTGTCTCCAATGCCTTCAGCCAGCAGCGCACCGAATGCCAAACAGCTTTTGATGGTGCCCTGCCATGCCGGTCCAGCTTCGGTGACACCAAGATGCAACGGCCAATCACCCTTGGAAGCGAGCAGACGATACGTTTCCACCATGGTGATCACATCATGATGCTTGACGGAAATCTTGAAATCATGGAAGCCGACGTCTTCGAACATGCGCGCTTCCTTCATGGCGGACGCAACCAGTGCCTCCGGCGTCGGACCGCCATATTTCGCATACAGTTCCTTATCGAGCGAGCCCGCGTTCACGCCGATGCGCAACGAAATGCCCGCGTCCGTGGCGGCTTTGCAAATGGAAGGGCCAACCTCGTCGAATTTGCGGATGTTGCCGGGGTTCACACGCACCGCAGCGCAGCCCGCGTCAATGGCCTGGAACACGTATTTGCTTTGGAAATGAATATCGGCGATGACCGGAATCGGTGATTTCCTTACGATTTCCGGCAATGCGTCGGCATCATCCTGGCTTGGTACGGCCACGCGCACGATATCGCAGCCGGCTGCGGTCAGTTCCGCGATCTGCTGCAATGTCGCGGGAACATTGGCTGTCAGCGTATTGGTCATGGATTGCACCGAGATTGGCGCTCCCCCACCGACTGGAACGGGACCGACCATAATACGGTGCGATTTGCGGCGCGGATGCAGCGGGCTTTCACTAATGGCTGCCTCACCGGTTTTACGGAACGGCTTTTCGATTTCTGGCATACGTCAAATCCTTGCAATAACAAGGCTCCCGACTTAGGGAGCCTTGCGTCACTTACGTTTCGTCTGTTTGTTTTGTTTCGTTTTCCGTTACTTGTTTATCAGGTCGTCGGCTCGACGACGGGCTTCCAGCTCGAGTTGGCTCATTTCCTCCACGGAAGCGAATAGCGGATTGCCGCGCAGTTCCGCATCCATTTCGTCCAACACTTCCTTGACGGTATCGACGATGCCGAGATATGGCAAGCGATGTTCGAGGAAGGCGTGAACGGCCTGTTCGTTGGCAGCATTCAGCACGGCCGTATGCTTTTCGGAAGCTTCCAAGCAATGTCGAGCCAAGCTCACTGCGGGGAATGCCTCATCGTCAAGCGGTTCGAACGTCCACATGGCGGCTTTCGTCCAATCACAGGCCGCTGCGATGTTGCCAAGTCGTTCGGGAGCCGATAGGCCAAGCGCGATCGGCAGACGCATATCAGGCGGTGAAGCCTGTGCGATGGTGGCGCCATCGCGGAATTCCACCATGGAATGCACGATGGATTGCGGGTGCACGGTCACGTCGATACGGCTCGGAGGCACGTCGAACAGACGGCTCGCTTCGATGACTTCAAGCCCCTTGTTCATCAACGTGGACGAGTTGATGGTCACCACCGGACCCATATTCCAAGTAGGGTGGTTCAACGCCTGTTCAGGCGTGATGTCGGTCATCTGCTCGCGTTTCCAACCGCGGAACGGACCTCCGGAAGCGGTGACCACGAGTTTCGACACTTCACCGTGCGTGCCCGAACGCAACGATTGCCAGATGGCGGAATGTTCGGAATCAACCGGATTGATCTGCTGCGCACGAACCTGTGCGTCGAACAGCAGATGACCGCCGGCCACAACGGATTCCTTGTTGGCGAGCGCCAGCTGCGATCCTGCCTGCAGTGCCGCAATCGAAGGTTCAAGGCCGATGGATCCGGTAATGCCGTTCAACACCACGTCGGCACCGGATCCGGCCATGGCGATTACCGCTTCCGGCCCGGCCATGATTTCCACATGGCTTGCGCCGGCTTGGTTTAGCGCATCTTGGAGCGCATGGACCGCGTTTGTGTTGAAGATGGCGACTTTCGAAACGTGAAATTGGACCGCCTGTTGGGCCAGAAGTTCCACGTGGGAGCCGCCTGCCGCAAGTCCGACCACGTTGAAACGGTCGAGATGGCGGGAGATGACGTCAAGTCCTTGGGTGCCGATGGATCCGGTGGATCCCAGAATGACTACGGTTGAGGTTTGCATGGGTTATGCGTGTGCTCCGTATTTGTTTTGGATTATTCGTGTGAACGCGAAAACAGGCTGACGGTCACGTCAGCCTGTTCAGTGCGATTGCCTATTCAAAAGAGGGGAACGACAGGTCGGGAATATCGACATCCAGATTGCTGTTGGATGCTTCGAACATCGGATTGGTTGCCGGCTTGGTTTCGTTCTTCTTCTCTTCCTCTGCCGGTTTCGCCGGTTCAACGGGAGTTGCCGTTGTCGAGTGATCTGCGGAGGTTGCTGGTTCCAGCGTGAAGGAGGGTGGGACGGTCGGCAAGGTTCCGAGATTAATCGAGTCGGTATTGACCTGCGGAAGGTTCGGCGTCGACAGGCTTGGCATGCGCGGGGTGAACGTGTCTTCGACCGGATCGGGAGCGTCGATGTTCTGGGCCATCTGCGCCAAGGCAGCCAACGAAGAATCGGGAGCGATGGTGATGCCGTGAGATTCTTCCGGCTGATGTGCGACCGAAGTGTCTGGAATCACAGGAGCCGCAGGCGCGGCCGGAGCGTCATAGCTCGGCGCGCCATCATCAGAAAGCGGATTGAACGCTTCGGTTTCCGTTCCTGCGGAAGATGGCTCCTCGTCAACCGCATTGGACGCTTTGAACAGGTGTGCCAACGACTGTTCCGGAGCCGCTGGAGCAACCGGAGCGGCCTGAGGTTCCGGCGTTACAGGAGCTGCCGGAGTTACCGGAGCCGACGGGGTGCTGATGGTTGGCTGGAACACAGGCGGAACCACGGGAGCATACGTCGGCGCAGCGGTTTGAGTGGCCGGAATGCTCACCGGGGACGTTGCAGGCGTGGTGAAAATCTCACGTTCCGCCTTATTCAAAGCGTCGAAGGAGTCAGTGCTGTTTTGAACCTGAGCGGGCTGCGCAATAGGTTCTGCGGAAACGGCTGGAACGGCGAATAACGGCGAGACCACCTGCGTCTCTTGGGATGCCAGACTGGTTGCGGACGGATTGGCTGCGGTCATCGCGCTTTCGGAGGGCTCGCCCACGAAGTCGGCCACACGAGCATAGGATTCGAGTCTGGTCAGCAGCTGCACGCATTCGTTCAGGTAATAATCCACCTGACGCTCGTCATAGCCACGCTTGCCCTTGCGCTGGGTGAAGATCACATTCGCCACGGTCTGGGAGTTCAGATCGACAAGTTTCTTGGCATCGTCTTCCGACACTTCCTCAACGCCGAGCTCGCCAGCGGCCTTCGTCAGGCACTGATCGACGATGCGATCCACTTGCTTGCGGTCATAGCTCGGTTCCTTGCCTTCTCCTGGCTTGAAACGTTCGCCGTGCTCACGTTTGGAATGGGCGTCAAGCTGGCGGAACAGACTTTCGGTCTGCGCTTTCCACGCCACACGACCGTGCTGCGAAATCTCCCATGTGGTCTGCTTGTCCACCACGGCGCGCTCCAAACGAGCAAGGGCCGCGTCCACTTGGGCGATCACATAGCCGCCTTTGACCAAATCGAAAGAAACATTCTGAATATCATGCTGGGTGAGTTGCGCTCCCTCACCTTCGTACAGCATGTGCGCACGCTCAAGAAAAGCGTCCACCTGTTCGGAATCATACCCCCACTTGCGCTTTGAAGTACGAGCGATCCCCGATGCGTTCCTCTCGGATTCAGGTTCCTGCGCCATTGGCTATCGACCTCCTACTGCACTACTCAACGTCCTTACTCTACGTGATTGATTCGACGCTTTTGGCTTTCTTGTGGAAAATTCAGCGAATCGACACTCAAATCACACCATTTTTCACGCATTTACTATGGAAGGAACCCCTATTGGGCAGCGCGACACACGTTGAAGCTGTCGCAGGCAACGAATACTGTACAGTAGAGCTTTGCGGGCGATTAGCTCAGTTGGTTAGAGCGCCACCTTTACACGGTGGATGTCGGGGGTTCGAGTCCCTCATCGCCCACCTCACGGAATCCTTGAGATTCCAACGATTCAAACATTCCGAACATGTGCGGCATTCGCCTGTGCCCACATTTTGCCCACATCCTGCGAAGCGACCTGCACCGCAGCGTCGATGGTGCGCGCCACATCATCCAGATCCGAGTCGAACAAATCCGCATAGACGTCCAACGTCATGGCCGCCGACTTGTGTCCAAGCATCCGCTGCAAAGCCTTGATGTTCGCTCCTGCATGCACCGCGATGGATGCGGCGGTGTGCCGCAGATCATGCGGCGGCAGGGGCTCCACGCCCGCCCTCCTGCACGCGCTGATGAACCACGTACGGTTCGATTTCGCCCCCGCAGCAGACTGGTTGCGCGGAGGACGGCCAAGATGGTCACGGAACACCCAATCGTTTTCACGCTTGCCTGCCAGCACGGGAAGCAGCGCCTCGCCGACTATGGATGGCATGGGCACGTCACGCATCTCATGCGACTTCGGCGAGGTCTCCGACCATTCGCTGCCGATTCTCGTGATATTGCGCCGCACGTGGATTCGATGGCGTCCATAGTCCACGTCCTCCACCCTCAAGCCGCACATCTCACCCCAACGCAGGCCGCACAGTCCAAGCACCAGCACAAGCGCCTTGCGGTCGGTCGGCTGGATACGCGCCCTGCCGGCCTCATCCGCGACGGCCAGCAGTTGCTCGACGGTCAGATACCGGTGCAGTCTCCTGCCCTCACGCCTGGGCAATGCCAGATCGTCGGTCGGAGCCTTGGCGATGAGCCTGTCCTTGACGGCGAGATCGCAGACGCCTTTGAGCACGCCGACGATCTTGAGCACCGTGCTTGGAGCCAGCTTTTCCGCCTTGCCGCTGATAAAGGCCTGCAATTCCCTGTGTGTGATGGAGCCTATCTGCCGCGCCGCGTATTCCGGCTCCACATGCGTCTTCCACGTGGCTTCGTCGGTGCGGATGGTGTTTGGCTTGAGGATCGGACGTCGTGAGTCCATCCACTCGGCATAGATGTCAGACACCAGGGTGCGGCCGGCTGACTGGTCGACGAAGCTGCCGTCCCTTTTGGCGGCGTTGACGTGCTGGTCTCCCCATGCGTCGGCGTCCATCTTGCGCTTGAAGCCGCGTTTGCCGGTCGCGCTGCCGTCCGGCTTGCGGTAGCGCACCTCGTAGCGTTTGCCGCTTTTCGTCGTGTATTGGCGGATTGTGTAGGCCATGCTTGCCCCTTCGTTTGCGTGGCATCAAGTCTATCAATCCGTTGATTTTTTTCTCTGTTTTTTGTGTTTCGGCTTGCAATACTTTATTTACTATGCTAATATAGTTTATATCAAGGAAAGGAGGTGAACATGACACCATCGGAGATAATCACCAGCATCTCGCTTCTCGTCGCGAGCCTCGCGGCCCTCATCAAAGCAGTGACCGGACTCATCAAGGAGATGAGACGGAAACCGAAGAAGAGGAAGTGAGCAAGGGTTCCGGCCAGACTTGGGGGCCGGAACCCCATATCTCCGATTATGCCATGGAACATCATGAGAACGGAATCGATAGTCAGCGCGGTATTCGCGCTCGGAACCGCCGCCAGCGCATGGTTCGGCTGGCCGTTCGCGCTCACCGCCGGATGCGCCATCGTCAGCGCCGTCTTCGCGCTCATCGCAGGAAGGAAGGACTGACATGACCATCGAATACCTGAGCGTCACCGACGTGGCCAAGCGCCTCGACATCAGCACCGCCGCAGTCAGCGCATACAAGCTCCCACAACCGGACGCCCTAATCGGCCGCACGCGCGGCTGGCTGCCAGAGACCATCGACCGGTGGAACGCCAGCCGCCCCGGTCGAGGCGTCGGCGGCGGACGACCACGCAAGAAAGCGTCCGAATAAACGAAAAGACGCCCCTCCCCGGCCGTGCGTCAGAGAGGGGCGTTGGACAAGAGGGGTACGACACGCCCGACTTGAAATGATACTATTGGTATCATATACTTGTAATCACAAGGCGGGAGGCGCTAGGCATCCCCACAGACTCAAGGAGACTGAAATGACCCACCTCAATGGCAGCGAGAAGCAGGTCGCATGGGCGGCCGACATTCGCAAGGAATTCATCGAAAAGACCAAGGCCGACATGAAGTCGGCCGACAAAAACGACGTGCTCGACATGAAGGCCATGCTGAAGGTCGCCGACAACATCACCGAAGCGGCCGACTGGATCAATGCGCGCCGCAACGTCAGAATCATGTTCTTCGACCGAGCCGACTTCTGGGAGGCCAGAAGGGAGATCAAGGCCGCGGAGAGGCCGGCGGAAAAGGAGGATTCCGGCAGGAAGCCGAGCGTCCGTGACATGCTCAAGGCAAAGATCGCCGAAAAGAACGGCGACGGCGCATCCGCCCCGACGGACGAAGAGCCACGCATCGTCTACGACCTCTCAGACTGGGACTTCCTCTCCAAGCCCGCGGAAGACCGACCATGCTATCTGCGTTTCACGGCCGATGACAAGGATTCCGGCAGCCACGCCGAGATCATCACCAACCGCCATGGCGAAGGACGTTGGCTGCGGGACTCCACCACCGGTGACTACATCCAGATCTCCGGCACCAGCCAATACCGCCTGCCGCGCACGAAAAACGCGCTGGAGTGCCAGCTGGCCTTCCGTCTGAGGAGGTAATGAAAAAGGCCGGTGAAAAACACCGGCCATAATCCCCACCAATGTGGGGAACACTACGAATCCCAAATCTTTTATGGGATCATCCCCACAAGCGTGGGGAACATGTCTTAAAAGACACTTCAAATATAACACACTTTGGAATATTGAAGTACACACAATCACAAGGAGACTGGTCGAAATGCGCAAGGCAATCTTCAACAACCGTTTCGGCGACACCATCACCATCGATGAAACGCTCGCTCCTGTCAACATCTGCAGCGAACTGACCTACGCTATCGACGAGGACGTGGACAACAGCGACTGCATCGAACTCATCTGCGGAGAAGAGGTCGCGGAACAGTACCGCGAAGCCCTCGACGAGGACGATTGTGACAAGGCACGAGACATCATCGATACCACCGTTTTCACCACGGTCGAAGCCATGACGTTCGACCAGCAGATTGCGCTTTACAAGAAGGTCTCCTACTCGGCCGTCACATTCAACCACATCGAAGACGACGACACCAAGCCGGAACGTCCGAGCGCCGGGATCGCCGAAATCTCGGCCGAGGACGGATTCGTCAAGATCGAAGCAAGGAACGCCGACGACGAATATCGAGAAATCACGGCAGACGGCATCCGCGACAACAGGAACGGCGAGGCCATCTACGATTCGTATCGTTTCACCTGGCCGGAGGGAGCTTTTGAAGTTGCCGGACAGTCCTACGAGTACACGAAGGACGAACTCAACAACATCAGTTTCGATTCCGGCCACGAGGAACGGTGAACCGGCTCCAGCCGTGACCGAACTATAGAGGGAGGAAACTCATGACATTATCCAAGGCCCAGATCCGCGAGACCAGGGAGCGTTGCGGCATCAGCCAGCAGATGCTTGCAAGCAGGGCCGGCGTCAAGGTCTTGAGCGTCAAGCGGTGGGAGAAGCCCGGCGAGGCCGAAGCGCCGGCGGACGTGCGGGCATGGCTGGAACATATGCTCGACCTGCATATCCAGGCGGTGGAGAGCGCTTTGGATGCGGTGGACGAGATGACGGAAACGCAGGGACACGCGCCCAACCATGTGGACTTGCTCTACTATCGTTCGCAGGCACACTACGACCGGTTCGGTCGGGACAAGGGCGATTACGCCATCGTCAATGCCCGCAGCAGGGAGATAGCCGCGATCCTTGAAGCGCAGGGCATCGAAGCCAGATTCAAGTATCCGGAGGATGATGAAGCCGGTTTCCAGCGGCTTGCGAATACGCGTTGAAACGCAGAAAAAGCCCCTCCCCCAGCAATGCTGAGAGAGGGGCAAAAGTTAGAAAACGGGTGTAAAAAATTCCACGGACACTATAATTCCGCAAATTTTTCCACGCCGAGGTTGAGTTTCCGGCGCGAGGTTGAGTCTCACGCCAGAAAATCAATCACGGTCAGGCGTTGCGCAGCGGATTGTAGGCGACGCCAAGACCGCTGGCGATGAAGCCGGCCACGGTCGAAATGTAACCGCCGACAGCCGCATCACCGAAGGTCATGAAGCCAAGGCCAACGCACGAAGCGATCAAGCCCAACACGTAGACGACGGTACGCACACTCTTCGAAAATACGGGCGTGTACGCACTGTCGGACTGCACGGTGTCGGTGCCATCCTCGCGCTCGTCGGTGAGATTGGCGATGGTAGTCTCCAGAGTGTTTTCTTTTGCATGCTCAGCCATTAATGCCACCTTCCTTTCAGGCTTTGGCGAGATACCAAGTTGACTTGTCCGCGGGAGCCAGCGCGATGTACCGGATTGCGCCAGAATAGGCCGTGTAGCGGCCCCAGATGTAGCCGTCCGCGACCATGCCCCAATGGTCGAGGTTCACGGTCTGTCCACGCCCGTAGGAAGCCACGACCGTAGCGCCGGTAGACGGCGCGGAACGCACGTTAAGCGAGTCGCAGGCCACCACGTATGCGCCGGCCACGACATTCACTTTGCCTGCGTCTGTGGTGGTGGGAGAGGATTCCGTCGCCGGATGGGAGCCGGTCATGGAATCGTAATACGCCTGCGCCTTGGCCATGTAGGCCGCGTTCTGGTTTCCCGCGAGGCTGGCCGGGCAGGAGGTGGACGTGAAGTCGGAGTGCGGGAAAACGTTCACGCGCCACTGCGGGCGTCCGAGGCCGAAATGCTTGCAGAGCGCGGCCACGAGGTGCGCGCCGTTGTCCAACGTCGCCTCGCTCAGCATCCACGGACTGGACGAGATGTCGGCATGCTCCACGCCGATGCTGGTCAGGTTGGACGCCCAATCTCCCGTATGCCACGCGGTGTCGGTATCCCACACGTGCTGAGAGATGCGGCCGTCCGCGTCCACCTGGTAGTGCGCGGATGCCTCGCGGGTCTGCCACACGTCGTAGATCTGGCGTGCGGTGAGATTGCCGGCGTTGTGATGCACGACGATCTTGTCGATCTTGTGGCCTTGGCGGCCCTTGGTCATGTGCGTGGAGAGGATGAGGTTCTCGTCAGCCTCCAGATTCTCCCATGATTTCATATTATTTTCTCCTTTTGATGGTTTTTTTACGAGCAGACGAGCGTCCACAGCATGACGGCCATCTCCAGCAGGCGCAGGAGCGGCAGCATGAGCAGGACGACGCAGACAAGCGTGAACGAGGCCAGAAGCAGCGTCACGACACAGATGAGCCATACCGGCACGTCATGGCCGCGCCACAGCAGCCACGCCACCGCAAGCAGCAGCGCGACGAACGCGACTGCCGCCGACGTCAACGCGAGAATGCTGGCCGTCATTGTCGGTCCTCCAAGTATTTTTCGGCGGCGTTGACGATCCAGCATCGCGCGTCCAATTTCTCAAGCTTCGCCAGCTCGTATCGGACGGCCTCCGAATGGTCGTGCGACTGGTCACCGTAGATCAGGCTGATGATCGTGTTCTTGATGGTGTCGCGGCACAACTCGTCCATACGGTCATCGAATTTCGCAGTACGTTCTCCGAGTTGTCGGGTCTTGGCGAAATGCTGCGAGAGCGGCGAATCGTATGGCAGGCGTTCCGGTTGCACGTGCGCGTACAGGCCAGTCGCCAGCGCGTCCAAAGCGCCCGGCCAGACTTTAAGGCCGAGCGTGATGAGGGCGCACGCGCCGCCCACACCGCCGAAACCGGCTAGAAAATTCTGCAGCACATTACATCTCCTTACAGGAAAGCCCCGCACACGGCGGGGCTGTGGTATTGGTTAATACGGGTGGTCAG